>ERZ1032269.5-NODE-5-length-45740-cov-9.300493_pt1 | contig 45740 bp, 39 predicted proteins | sample MGYA00517878_ERZ1032269 | MGnify/ENA primary metagenome ERZ1032269 (study PRJEB33719, sample SAMN04261352) | wastewater metagenome | biome: periurban shantytown; feature: human; material: feces | host: Homo sapiens | place: Peru: Lima | collected 2012-01-15 ...
GGCCTTTATAAGCGGCAACTGCCTTTATTCAGCCAATGCCCTGCCAAAAAATGCACACAGCTTTCAGCCCAATGCCCACCTTCCTGCGCTTGTTCCCTTTGCATGGCACGAGATCGAGCGATCTACACACGCTATGGGGCATGCCTCAAAAGTCTGCTCCATGAAGATCAAGCGTTGGTGCATGCTAGGGGCCGTACTTGTTGGCACCTTACTGGCGAGCGGATGTAGCTTGCCCGCAGTGCAGCATCCAGCTTCGGTCCAGCTGCCGGAGCCTGATGCACCTTCCGAGCTGAGTGTGGCCATAGAGCAAATGCGCGCAAGAGACCGCGCCGATGACAGTGACTCCGGCATTTACGCCCTACCCGATGCGCAAGAAGCCTTTGCCGCCCGTGCGCTGCTGGCACGAGCAGCCCAGCACAGCCTGGATGTGCAGTACTACATCTGGCGCGCCGACAAGACGGGGCGCTTGCTGTTGAATGAATTACTGATGGCGGCCGACCGCGGCGTGCAGGTGCGGCTGCTGCTCGACGATCTGGGCACAGCTGGACTGGATGCTGAGTTGCTGGCCCTCAATGCCCACCCCCACGTGCAGGTGCGCCTGTTCAACCCCTTTGTATTGCGCGGCAGCTTCAAGTTGCTGGGTTTTGTCACGGAATTCAACCGCACCAACCGGCGCATGCACAACAAGTCCTGGACTGCGGACCGCCAGGCCAGCATTGTGGGCGGACGCAATGTAGGCAATGAATACTTTGGCGCCACCGATGGCATCCTGTTTTCAGACCTGGATGTCATCACGCTAGGCCCCGTGGTGCAGGACATTGCTCAGGATTTTGAGCGCTACTGGCGCAATGCGGCCGCCTACCCTGTGGAGCAGGTGGTCACACGGGCACATGATCTGTCACTGGAGGGCTTGCGAAAACAAGGCCAGACATTAATGCAGGCACCTGCCAGCATGGAGTACCGACAGGCGATTGCCAGCACCCCATTTGTGCAGCAGATGCTGGCAACCACCTTGCCCCTGGAATGGGCCAAGGCCCATCTGGTGAGCGACCCGCCCGAGAAAATTCAGGCCAGGCACAAACTGACGCCTTGATTGGCGAGCAAATGCTGCGCGCCATTGGCACCCCGCAGCGCAGCCTGGATTTGGTATCCCCCTACTTTGTGCCTACGCAAGCAGGCGTGGATGCCTTTGCCCAGTTAAGCGCCCAAGGCATACAGGTGCGCATACTGACCAACTCACTGGAAGCCACCGATGTGGCCGTTGTGCATGCCGGTTATGCCAAGTACCGAAAACCGCTGCTGCACGCCGGTATCGGGCTGTACGAAATGCGCGGGCGCCCTCCGGAATACGCCGATGAAGACGAATCCCTGCAACTGCGCCTGACGGAGCTGGGCAGCTCCGGCAGCAGCCTGCATGCCAAAACCTTTGCCGTGGCTGGAGAGCGCGCGTTCATTGGCTCATTCAACTTTGACCCACGCTCCGTGCACCTGAACACCGAGATGGGGCTGATGATTGAAAGTCCCAGACTGGCTCAGGCCATCAGCCGCAGCTTTAGCGAAGACATTCCCAGCCGTGCCTTCCACCTGAGTCTGGGAGAAGATGGACAACTGTGCTGGCAAAGCGGCGTAGGCCAGCCACCGCCCGTCTACAGCGTAGAGCCACAGACCACGTGGTACCAAAGATGGACGCTGTGGCTGCTGGGCCTGCTGCCTATTGAATGGCTGCTCTGAAAATATCCATAGATTTGCAAAAACGCAGCGCGAATCGCTCTACCATTCGCGCCATGCCTCGCCAGAACACCTGCCCTGCAGACTTTCCGCCTTTTATCCTTTCGCAAATCGAACAGGTCGCACAGCGCATCGTCGCAACGCGCAAGTCGCGCGGAGAAACCCAGGCACAGTGGGCGCAGAAGCTGGGCATCTCTCAGCCCACCATGGCACGCATTGAACGCGGCGACCCCTCCATCGCCACAGCCACCTATGTGATGTGCCTGTGGCTGGTGAACCCCCAGCTCCATCTGCTGCAGCTGCTGGATGCACAGACTGCAGATACAGCCCCCGCCGCCCCCTCTGAGCCAGCACCAGTACAGGCGGCCACGGCCCCACAACAACCCTCCGTGGCCGATGAGTTTGCCGAACTGCTGTCCACGTGGACGGCGCCTGCGCTGTAATTGCCGCCTGCGGCAAATAAATACGCAAGCCACAGGAGGCTGTCTTGACCTACATTCAGGATTTCCGCAGGGCGCAGTCCATGCACGGCTACGCCCATATGCCCCTTATTTTTCGAAAGCTATCCCCATGAAGTCTCGTGCCGCCGTGGCCTTTAAGGCCGGAGAACCCCTGCAGATCGTGGAGATCGACGTAGCTCCGCCCAAGAAAGGCGAAGTGCTGATCAAGATTACCGACACTGGCGTGTGTCACACCGATGCCTTCACCTTGAGCGGTGAAGACCCCGAAGGCCTGTTCCCTGTGGTGCTGGGCCACGAGGGCGCTGGCATTGTGGTGGAAGTGGGCGAAGGCGTGACCAGCGTCAAGCCCGGTGACCACGTGATTCCGCTGTACACCGCCGAGTGCGGTGAGTGCCTGTTCTGCAAGAGCGGCAAGACCAACCTGTGTACTGCCGTGCGCGCCACCCAGGGCAAGGGCGTGATGCCCGATGGCACGACGCGCTTTTCCTACAACGGCCAGCCCATCTACCACTACATGGGCTGCTCCACCTTCTCCGAATACACCGTGGTGGCCGAAGTGTCGCTGGCCAAGATCAACCCCGAAGCCAACCACGAGCAAGTCTGCCTGCTGGGCTGCGGCGTGACCACCGGCCTGGGTGCCGTAAAGAACACCGCCAAGGTGCAGGAAGGCGACACCGTGGCCGTGTTCGGTCTGGGTGGTATTGGTCTGGCCGTGATCCAGGGTGCCAAGCAGGCCAAGGCCGGCCGCATCATTGCCATCGACACCAACCCCGCCAAGTTCGATCTGGCCAAGACCTTTGGCGCGACCGATTGCATCAACCCCAAGGACTACGACAAGCCCATCCAGCAAGTCATCGTGGAGATGACGGGCTGGGGCGTGGACCACAGCTTTGAGTGCATCGGCAATGTGAACGTCATGCGCGCAGCGCTGGAATGCGCCCACCGCGGCTGGGGCCAGAGCGTGATCATTGGCGTGGCAGGCGCGGGCCAGGAAATTTCCACCCGCCCCTTCCAGCTGGTCACCGGCCGCAAGTGGATGGGCTCGGCCTTTGGTGGCGTGAAGGGCCGCACCGAGCTGCCCGGCATGGTGGAAGACGCCATGGCAGGCAAGATCCAGCTGGAACCTTTCGTTACCCACACCATGCCACTGGAAAAGATCAACGAAGCCTTTGATCTGATGCACGAAGGCAAGTCCATCCGCTCGGTGGTCAAGTACTAAAAACTTGAATCCCGCATAAAGAAAGCGCTCCTCGGAGCGCTTTCTTTCATTGTGGAACTATGGCCTGGTGCTTACCAGCCCCACAGCAGTTTCTTGGAGATCCAGCCCGTCTTTCCATTGCTGGCCTGGCCTTTGACCCAGCCGTTTTTCTTGTCCAGCGTCTTGAGCAGGTCGTATTGCTCAAAGCTGGCAACTTTCTTGTATTGCGTGCCAGGGCCGGTGCGCATATTCGCCTTGGGTGCTTTGACGATATGGTGGGCCTGCTTGCCGGTCAGAGGTCTGTAGACCCAGCCCAGCTCCCCTTCAAAGTCGCGCACTTTCAGCCAGTTGCCGCGCTTTTGTGTCACTTTCATGGGGTAGCCCTTGCTCAGCTCCCAGCTCACATCATGCTGGGTTGACGGGCCTTGCCGCACATTCACGCTCTTGCCAGCAATGCTCACAAACTCAGCCTGCGCCTGCGCAGCCCCCAAAGCCAATCCCAGTACGGCAACCGCTTTCCATAAAACACCCATGGGTTGTTTTTCCCTTTCTTTCAACATCCATCAAGACCATCTGCCAACTCACCAAGAGCCGCTCACGCAACCCAGCAAACCGCAGGTTTGCGTTGGAGGCGAGGCGCGAAGCCGCGGGCAGTACCAGTCGTACGACAAGGCTTCGCAACAACGAATCCAGAGTTGCGTTAGCGAGTCTAAGCACTTGCAGTGCGACTCACCCTTTCGCTGAGCACTGCATCCACCAAAGGTTCCCCCGCAAGGGCTGCAAAAGTCCTTGCCGCACACAAAGCTGCGGCAGGACCGACAATCGCAGCCTTTGCTTTTCAACGCTACATCCTCGCGTTTGCCCATGCCCTTTTCTGCCCTTGGCCTTGCGCCTTCGCTGGCACATGCTGCTGCTTCTCAAGGACTGATTGCACCCACTCCCGTGCAGTCTCAAGCCATTCCTGCCATCTTGAACGGCCACGATCTGCGCGCCTGCGCGCCCACTGGCTCTGGCAAGACAGCGGCCTATGTCCTGCCCTTGCTGCAGCAATGGCTGCTCAGCGATGCCGCCCAACGCCAGGGCTCGCGCAGCACGCAGGCGCTGGTCCTGGTGCCCACACGTGAGCTGGCGGCGCAGGTGGCCGAGCTGATCTACCACGTAGGCGAAGCCATGGGCCGCCGCCCCAAGGTGGCGGTGCTCACGGGTGGTGTATCCATCAACCCACAGCTGATGGCATTGCGCGGCGGTGCAGACATGGTGATTGCCACGCCCGGCCGCCTGCTGGACGTGGTGGCACACAGCCAGCTCAAACTCCACACCATCGACACCCTGGTGATGGATGAGGCCGACCGCCTGCTGGATCTGGGCTTTGCCGAAGAACTGGAGCAAGTGCTGGCCCTGCTGCCCGCCAAAACTGCACGCCAGACCCTGCTGCTGTCTGCCACCTTTGGCCCTGCTGTGCAGACGCTGGTGGGCCAGCTGCTGCGCGAAGGCCATGTGAGCGTGGAAGTGGAAAACACCCACCAGCAAGATGCCACCATTGCCCAGCGCGCCATCTATGTGGATGCCGCCAAGCGCACCAGCGTGCTGCGGGACCTGGTGGCGCAGTACCCCGAGCAGCGCATGCTGGTGTTCGTCGCCAGCCGCTACAGCGCCGAGCATGTGGCCAACAAGCTCTACGCCAGGAAGATTTACGCCACCGCTTTCCACGGCGAACTCAGCCAGGGCGCGCGCGAGAAGGTCTTGCAGGAGTTCAAGAACCACCAGTGGCAGGTGCTCATCACCACCGACCTGGCGGCGCGCGGCATTCATATCGACGCCCTGCCCGTAGTGGTCAACTATGACCTGCCACGCTCCGCCGATGACTACACGCACCGCATCGGCCGCACAGGCCGTGCAGGCCTGTCGGGCACAGCCATCAGCTTCGTCTCTCCCGCCACACAGGCGCACTGGAAGCTGATTGCCAAGCGCAACCAGCTCAACATCGAACTGGAGACGCTGCCTGCCTACCCCGTCACCGAAAAAGCCCCAGAACGTGCGCCGCATGAAGATGGCAACCATGGCGGCATCAAAGGCAAGCGCCCCAGCAAGAAAGACAAGCTGCGTGCCGCTGCAGCAGCGGCTGCGGCCAGCCACAAGCCATAAATGGCTGCTGCGCCCTACACTGGGCACAGCTTTTGCAGACAAACTGTTAAAACCAGAGCAGCTTGCGCTTGCAAATATTAGCTTTCTGAATGTTTTCCATCGGAAAGTCTTATGCAAGCAGCGCAAGCAGCTATTTTTCCAGGAGTAGCCCCATGTCCACCCCTTTTGAACTGATCAACGCCCACGCCTGCTTTGGTGGCGCACAGCGCTACTACCAGCACGATTCCCGCGAAATTGGCCTGTCCATGAAGTTCTCGGTCTACCTGCCTCCACAGGCCATTCAGGGCGAAAAAGTACCCGCCCTGCTGTACCTGGCCGGACTGACCTGTACGGAAGAAACTTTCATGATCAAGGCTGGCGCACAGCGCCTGGCAGCCGAACTGGGCATAGCCCTGATTACCTGCGACACCAGCCCGCGTGGTGCCAACGTCAAGGGCGAAGCCGACAGCTGGGATTTCGGCGTAGGCGCAGGCTTTTACCTCGATGCCCAGCAAATGCCCTGGGCGCGCAACTGGCGCATGGAAAGCTACATCATCGATGAGCTGCTGCCCATGATTGGCCGCTACCTGCCCATCGACCTGCAACGCCTGGGCATCTGCGGCCACAGCATGGGCGGTCACGGCGCACTCACGCTGGCCCTGCGCCACCCTGGCAAGTTCAAGAGCCTGTCGGCCTTCGCCCCCATTGCCAACCCCAGCAACTGTCCCTGGGGTGAAAAAGCCTTCACCGGCTACCTGGGTGACAACCGCGCCGTCTGGGCACAGTACGACGCCACACTGCTCATGGCAAAGCAGGGCAAGGCGCCCTACCCCGCAGGCATCCTGATTGACCAGGGCATGGCCGACAAATTCCTGCACGAAAAGCAGCTGCTGCCAGAAGCCTTTGAGGCAGCCTGCGCCCAGCTGGGCCAGCCTTTGACCCTGCGCCGCCAGGGTGGCTACGACCACGGCTACTACTTCATCCAGACCTTCATCGAAGACCACCTGCGCCACCACGCGCAGCAACTGGCAGCCTGAAGACAAAAAACCGCCACTTCGGCGGTTTTTTGCAGTCTGGGGTGTACTGTTTAGTGCCAGCTTTGCGCTGACGCGCTGATGCGGTGCCCGCCCTGCTTCTTGGAGACATACAGCGCCTGGTCTGCACGCTGGATGATGTCTTCCATGCTGGTGTCGCTCCGATCAAACTGCGCCATGCCCAGACTCAGCGCAGGCGTGCTGCTGCGTGTGGCATAGGGGCGCAGGGCCTGGCTGCCCAGCTCCAGCAGCTGCTGTGCAAACGCGGGCATCTCGACCATGGAGGTATGGCACAGAATGGCAAATTCATCGCCCCCCACACGGCACACCAGATCCTCAGGCCCCGCCATCTGCAGCAAGGCCTGGGCCAGATCGCGCAGCGCCTGATCCCCGGCAACATGGCCCTGCTGGTCATTGATGGCCTTGAAATGGTCCACATCCACGCTCAGCAGGCAGATGGAGGGCACCTTCCTGGCGATGAAATCCGAATAGGCGCGCGCCAGTGACTGCATGAAGTGGCGTCGATTGCACAGCCCGGTGAGCTCATCGCTCATGGCCCGCTGCAGCAGCTGGTTCTGCAGATTCTTGCTGGCCGTCATGTTGCTGGCCACCCAGACTACCGCCGCTTCACCGTGGACAGCATGCTTGAGCGGGCTGATGCGTCCTTCAAAGATGATGACTTCTTCCGGCCCCTCGGGTGGCAGGCCCAGCACATCGCGGGAGCTGAGCTCGTACTCCACCACCAGCATCTGCTGGCTGTCAATCGCCTTGCGGATCTGCTCCAGAAACCAGCTGGTCTTGGTGGGCACCAGTACGTCCTGCAGGTACTTGCCTACCAGTGAGCTGCCATCGTGGTAGTAGCGCTTGTCCTTGCCGCCGAGGATGGCGATGTATCGCCCGGACTCGGAGAGGATGAAGGTAGGGTCAGGCAGACTGTCGCAGATCTGTGCGTAGTCGGTGCTGGTCAGAAAGTCAGGGACAGACATGGATGGCGCGCATGGAGGTTGTGTCAAATTGTCGCAGGTTCTGTCTCCAGTCCTTCCGGTGAATTCCCATCCCGGCAGACTGGGACTTTTCTTGCGCTAGCGCAAACCGACGCAGCATGAAGCTCTGCGAGCAGGTACTGGCTCGCATAATGCGCGCCCATGCTGGAACGCATCCGCCAATCTCGCCGCCTGCATGCCGTGGTCGTCACGGCATTTGCGCTGCTATTGCTGGTGGCCATGCTCTCCGGTGTACGCGTGCGCGCCGCCACAGCCCCGGCCACGCACGAAACGCTGACACAGTCCATGCTGCACAGCCTGTGCCTGCCGCAGGACGCACCAGCTGCAGCGGCCAGCCAGCAGCAGGCCTATGAAGAATGGCTGCTGTCTGCCTTTGATACGCCCCCTGCGACCCACGCGCATGACGAGCACGCAGGCCCGCACTGCGTGCTGTGTCTGGCGCTCATGCTCCCGCCTGCCATCCGCCTGCAGGCCGCTCCCTATCCGGTGCCGCACTACCGCGCACCGTGGCTGTGGCCGGTGCTGTTTCCGGCTGCACAGCCTGTCCGGGCACCACTTCCGCCCCGAGGCCCTCCGGCCAGTTTCCGCGTTCTCTGAAAAAAAGTTCGCGTACCCGTCACTGGGTACGCACCGTTCTTTTTGACCTCTGATATGCACCGATGAGGGCAGGCGCAAGCCTGCCCTCATCCTGCGCGGAAAGTTCATCCGATGTTCCCATCTTTATCGCCTACCGCACTGGCAGTGGCGTGCCTGACTGCGCTCTGCGGCAGCGCTGCCCAAGCGCAATCCGAAACTGCTGATACCTCTCGTTCCCTGCCCGAAGTAGTGGTCACTGCCGTCCACGACCACTCTCCAGTGCAGGTCCGCATAGACCCCAAACTGCCTCGCCAGCCCATTCCGGCCAGTGATGCGGCTGACTACCTCAAGACCATCCCCGGCTTTGCTGCACTGCGCAACGGCGGCAGCAACAGTGACCCCGTGTTTCGCGGCCAGTTCGGCTCGCGCCTGAGCCTGCTGAGCAATGGCGCACAAATTCTGGGGGCCTGCGGCGGCCGCATGGATTCGCCCAGCTCGTATATCTCGCCCGAGACCTATGACACGCTCACCCTCATCAAGGGGCCGCAGACTGTGCTCTGGGGGCCTGGGGCTTCCGCAGGCGTGGTGCGTTTTGAGCGCCAGCCGCCCGCGTTCACCGAACCCACCGCCCGCGTGAGCGCCAGCCTCATGGCCGGTCGCTTTGGTCGCAATGACCAGAATGCCGAACTGGAGCTGGGCAATCGCCAGGTCTACGCCCGGCTGCATGCCAACCGCTCACACAGCAATGACTACCGTGATGGCGCAGGCCAGCGTGTGCATGCGGCCTACGAAAAGTGGAACGCCGATCTGGAACTGGGCTGGACACCCGATGCCTACACCCTGGCCGAGCTGAGCGTGGGCGCTGGCGACGGCAAGGCCAGCTACGCCACACGCGGCATGGATGGCAGCAAGTTCCGCCGCGACAGCCTGGGCCTGCGGCTGGAAAAGCGCCATCTCACGCCTTGGCTGACCAAGGTGGAAGCGCAGCTGTACCACCACCGCGCTGACCACGTCATGGACAACTACACGCTGCGCCCCGCCCCCAGCACCGGTGCGCGCGTGAGCAATGTCAGCCGCACCACCAATGGCGCACGCCTGGCGCTGACGCTGCAGCCTGCGGCGTCGCTTGAAGTCATCACCGGCTTTGACAGCTTTATCAGCCCGCATGACAAGCGCATGAGCACACCGGCCGTGCCCTACCAGGGCCTGCCGCGCGTGCGCGATGCACGCCTGAGCAACTGGGGCTGGTTTGCAGAATCGAACTGGCAGATCAGCCCGCAGACACGCTGGGTGGCCGGTCTGCGCCTGGACCAGTCCGAAGCACGCCGCTACACCACCAGCCTGTCTGACCACCGCCGTGAGCAGGCCATGCCCAGCGGCTTTGTGCGCTGGGAGCACAGCCCTGCCAAACAGACCACGGTGTACGTGGGTCTGGGCCATGTGCAGCGCTTTCCGGATTACTGGGAGCTGTTCTCCGCTGGCAACAGCGGCATCGACAAGGGCAACAGCTTTCAGGCGCTGCAGACCGAAAAAACCACGCAACTGGACTTTGGTGCGCAGTGGCAGGGATCACATGCCAAGGCCTGGGCCGCAGGCTATGTGGGGCAGATGCGTGACTACATCCTGTTCAACTACGCTGGCAACGGCAAAGAAGTCCGCAATGTAGATGCGCACATTGCAGGCTTTGAACTGGGCGGCAGCTACCGCTTCAGCCCAGCCTGGACGGCACAGGCCACGCTGGCAACCGTCTGGCAGCACAACACCACGGACGACCGCCCCTTGCCACAGACACCACCGGCTGAACTCAAGCTGGGTCTGGACTATGCCCAGAGCCCGTGGACGGCAGGCGCCCTGTGGCGACTGGTTGCCCCACAGCACCGCTACAGCCGCAACGAAGGCAATGTGGTGGGGCGCGATCTGCAGCCCACGGCAGGCTTTGGCACGCTGGCGCTGAACGTGGGCTACAAACTCTCCAGCCATGTGAAGCTGCTGGCCGGGGTTGATAACCTGTTTGACCAGCAATACACCGAGCACCTGAACCTGCTGGGCAATGCGGGCTTTGGCTATCCGGGCTACCAGCGCATTGCCGAGCCTGGACGCACTTTCTGGCTGCGCGCAGATTTGGCATTCTGAGCGGCAGTTGTCAAAACCGCTTCCATAACGACAAAGGCAGCCCGAAGGCTGCCTTTGCTGCTTTGACGCACACGAAAACCGATGCTCAGCCTGCGGACGGGTCCTGCAGCTGCTTGCGGGTGGCTTCATCGTCCATCAGCTCAAACCACATGGCGTTGAGTACGGCAAACGCTGCAGCCAGCGGCAGGCCCAGCATCCAAGCGAAGTACCACATTGCGATTTCCTTTCAAACTTCAATAGTGATAGCTGCCAGCGCTTGTGCTGTTTGACTTTAGATATTCAAAGACTTTCAAACCTTTGAATATCAAGCGCTGGCAGCTCTTTTTTTAATAGGCGTGGGTCTTGCCGCCTTCAATTTCCTTTTCCTGCACCTTGCCACGCATGATGTGGAACACCCAGCTGGTATAGGCCAGGATGATGGGCATGAAGATCACGGCGCACACCAGCATGATGAACAGCGTCAGGTGGCTGGACGAGGCGTCCCACACCATCAGGCTGAACTGGGGGTTGACCGTCGAAGGCAGGATGAAGGGGAACATGGACACGCCCACGCTCAGCACAATGCCAGCGATAGCCAGACCGCTGCTCATCAGCCCCAGCCATTCACGGCGCAGCTTCATGCCCAGCGCAGCCAGCAGCGGCATGCACACGCCGATGGCAGGCACGATCCACAGCAGGGGCTGCTTGGCATAGTTGGCCAGCCAGGCGCCCTCACCTACGGCAGCAGACTTGAGCATGGGGTTGGAAGGGCCTGTGGTGCTCATGGCTTCGGTCAGCACAAAGCCGCTGAGCTTGGCCAGCCACAAGCCTGCCACCACATACAGCACGGTGGTCAACACGGCGGCCATCACACCCCAGCGGGTAGCGCGGGCCTGCACCGCACCTTCGGTCTTGAAAACCAGCCAGGCAGCACCGTGCATGAGCAGCATGGTCAGCGACACCAGACCGCACAGCAGGGCAAATGGCGTGAACAGGTCAAAAAAGCTGCCGTCCCAGAAGATGCGCATGTCATCCGACAGGCGGAAAGGCACGCCCAGCAGCACATTGCCCATGGCCACGCCAAACACCAGGGCAGCGCCCCAGCCGGACAGCGTCAGCAGCCAATCCCAGGTGTTGCGCCAGGCAGTGCTTGCTTGCTTACTGCGGAACTTGAAGGCCACAGGACGAATGATCAGGCACACCAGCACGGCAAACATGGCCAGGTAAAAGCCCGAGAACGAGATGGCATACAGCATGGGCCAGGCAGCAAAGATGGCACCGCCACCCAGAATCAGCCAAACCTGGTTGCCTTCCCAGACAGGGCCGATGGTGTTGATCACCACACGGCGCTCTACATCGGTCTTGCCCGTAGCGCGCAGCAAGGCGGCAGCACCCAGGTCAAAACCGTCGGTGACGGCAAAGCCGACGAGCAAAATGCCCAGCAGCAGCCACCAGATGACGCGCAGGACGTCGTAGCTAATCAGTTCATGCAAGATCATGTGTGACTCCTCGGGTTACTTGGACTGCGGCTCATACGCGCTCAGATGGGGCGCGCTTTCTTCCTGCGGCCCCTTGAGGATGGCCTTGCGCATCAGCACCATTTCAATGATGAACATCACGGTATAGATGGCGATGAACAGGCCCAGCGTCAGCAGCACCGTGCTTGCACCCAGGTTGGAGACAGCCATGGCTGTCGGCAGCACCCCTTCAATGATCCAGGGCTGGCGACCCAGTTCGGCCACCACCCAGCCACACTCGGCCGCAATCCACGGCAAGGGGATGGAGAGCACCGCCAGCTTGAGCAGCCAGGGGTGGGCATCCAGACGGCGGCGGGCAGACAGCACGAAGAAGGTCGCAGTCAGCACGATGAAGAACATGCCCAGGCCCACCATCACGCGGAAGCTCCAGAACAGAGGCGCCACAGGAGGCACGGTGTCATTGGCAGCCTGCATGATTTGCTCGGCCGTCGCCTTGCGGGGATCGTCGGTGTAGCGCATCAGCAGCAGGGCATAGCCCAGATTGCTGCCGTTGTCTTCAAACGCAGCGGTCACGTCTGCTGGCACCTGGTCAGGATGCTTGTAGGAGCGGATGGTCTGCAGCGCGTCATAGGCCTTTACACCAGAGACGATGCGATCCTGTGCGCTGACCACCAGCTCGTTGATGCCGGGAATCTGTGTATCCAGCGAGCGGGTACCGATCAGGCCCATGACCCATGGAATATGCACGGCGAAATGGGTTTCGCGGGCCTCCTGGTCAGGGAAACCAAAGGCGGTAAAAGCGGCGGGTGCAGGCTCTGTATCCCACATGGCTTCGATGGCCGCCAGCTTCATCTTCTGGTGTTCGGACGACAGATAACCGGATTCGTCACCCAGCACCACCACGGACAGCGATGCCGCCAGGCCGAACGATGCAGCCACCGTCATGGAACGCTTGGCCAGCTCGGTATGACGGCCCTTGAGCAGATACCAGGCCGAAATGCCCAGCACAAAGATGGCAGCCACGGTGTAACCGGCCGAGACGGTGTGCACAAATTTGGCCTGCGCCACAGGGTTGGTGAGCACAGCAAAGAAGTCATGCACTTCCATGCGCATGGTCTGGGGGTTGAACACCGCGCCCACGGGGTTTTGCATCCAGCCGTTGGCAATCAGGATCCACAGCGCCGAGAAGTTGGAGCCAATGGCCACCAGCCAGGTCGCAATCAGGTGCTGCACCTTGGTCATGCGGTCCCAGCCGAAGAAGAACATGCCCACAAAGGTGGCTTCCAGGAAGAAGGCCATCAGACCTTCAATCGCCAGCGGGGCACCAAAGATATCGCCCACATAGTGGCTGTAGTAGCTCCAGTTCATGCCGAACTGGAACTCCATGACCACGCCCGTGGCCACGCCCATGGCGAAGTTGATACCGAACAGCACGCCCCAGAACTTGGTCATGTCGCGCCAGATGGTACGGCCCGTCATCACATAGACGGTTTCCATGATGGCCACCAGAATCGACAGGCCAATGGTCAGCGGAACGAACAAGAAGTGGTAGAGCGCCGTTATCGCAAACTGCAACCGCGATAAATCGACGATGTCGAGGTCCATGGCAATTCCTTTCTAATGGGATTCCTCAAAAACTTGGTTGCCACGTGCCGTGCAGCACAGGTGACAGTGATGGCATCGCTCCACGCAACGCGGCAGCAGTGCATCAATGGGCAGTGATCCATAGGGGCGCAATGGCAAAGCAGCGCTGGCTACATGCAAATTTCCAAGATTTTTTGCCATTGAACCCTTATCTTTCAAGCGCTTGGCGCTCTCTTTTTTATTTTTCAGGCATGGCGATGGGGTGGGGTTTGCAGCACGAAAGGTATCCCGCTTCCTCAGACCACGGGGCCTGGCAGCGCTGCCCTGACAAGCTTTGCAAAGAAGACATGGATGTAATCATATTCTTTAATTTCAGGAATTTCTGAAATTAAAGAAATGCTAGCAAGTGTCACAGATCCATCTTTTAACTAGGGTATTTACTTGATCGTTATGGCGTGGCTTTCGCGCCTGCCACAGGCATAAAAAAACACCGCAGACGTGGCGTCGTGCGGTGTTTTCGGTATGAGGGGTAAGGCGCTATGCCTGCTTAGCCCTCATCCCCTTTGCGCAGCCATTGCGCGCGCTGGGCGTCATCTTCGAGCAGCTCAAACCACATGGCATTGAGTACGGCAAACGCTGCGGCCAGCGGCAGGCCCAGAATCCAAGCGAAGTACCACATTGCGACTTCCTTTCAAACTTCAATAGTGATAGCTGCCAGCGCTTGTACTACTTAGCTTTAGGCATCCAAAGACTTTCAAAGCCATGAATACCAAGCGCTGGCTGCTCTGTTTTTAATAGGCGTGGCCCTTGCCGCCTTCAATCTCTTCTTCCTTGACCTTGCCACGCATGATGTGGAACACCCAGCTGGTATAGGCCAGGATGATGGGCAGGAAGATGCTGGTTGACACCAGCATGATGAACAGCGTCAGGTGGCTGGACGAGGCATCCCACACCATCAGGCTCATGCCGGGGTCTACCGACGAAGGCAGGATGAAGGGGAACATGGACACGCCCACGCTCAAAATGATGCCGGCAATGCCTACTCCGCTGGACAGCAGCGCCGTCCACTCATGGCGGCCCTTGATGGCCCAGGCAGCAATCAGCGGCATCAGCAGGCCCAGCGCAGGAACGATCCACAGCACAGGCTGCTTGGCGTAGTTGACCAGCCAGGCACCCTCAGCCACACCCGCACTCTTGAACAACGGGTTAGACGGGCCTACGGTGCTCATGGGCTCGGTCAGCACATAGCCTTGCAGCTTGGCCAGCCACAGGCCGGCTGCCAGATACAGCAGCACGGTCAGCAGTGCAGCCACCATGCCCCAGCGGCTGGCACGCTCCTGCACCACACCTTCGGTCTTGAAGACCAGCCACACAGCGCCGTGCATCAGCAGCATGCACAGCGACACCAGACCGCACAGCAGGGCAAATGGCGTGAACAGGTCAAAGAAGCCGCCCTCCCAGAACATGCGCAAATCGTCGGTCAGGCGGAAAGGCACGCCCAGCAGCACATTGCCCACAGCCACGCCAAACACCAGGGCAGCGCCCCAGCCAGACAGCGTCAGCAGCCAGTCCCAGGTGTTGCGCCAGGTGGCACTGTCACGCTTGCTGCGGAACTTGAAGGCCACGGGGCGCACGATCAGGCACACCAGCACGGCAAACATGGCCAGGTAAAAGCCGGAGAAGGAAATGGCATACAGCATCGGCCAGGCTGCGAAGATGGCTCCACCGCCCAGAATCAGCCAGACCTGGTTACCTTCCCAGACAGGGCCGATGGTGTTGATCACCACACGGCGCTCTACATCGGTCTTGCCCGTAGCGCGCAGCAAGGCGGCAGCACCCAGGTCAAAACCGTCGGTGACGGCAAAGCCGACGAGCAAAATGCCCAGCAGCAGCCACCAGATGACGCGCAGGACGTCGTAGCTAATCAGTTCATGCAAGATCATGGTGCGACCCTCTTATGTTTATTGCTCATGCTTGCCAGAGGCCAGCGCAGGTGCAGGCGCAGCAGCTGTCATGCCGTGCGGGTCTGGGTCTGAGGTCATCGTTGGCCCCTTCACGATGGCGCGGTGCATCAACTTCATTTCGATGATGAACATCACGGTGTAGATCGCAATGAACACGCACAGCGTAAACAGCACCGTCCCTACGCCCAGGTTCGACACCGCCATGGCGGTTGGCAGCACCCCTTCAATAATCCAGGGCTGACGGCCCACTTCTGCCACGATCCAGCCGCACTCGGCCGCAATCCAGGGCAGAGGAATGGCGCACACCGCCACCTTGAGCAGCCAGGGGTGGGCATCCAGACGGCGACGGGCCGAGAGCACAAAGAAGGTGACCATCAGTGCGATGAAGAAGAAACCGCAGGCCACCATGATGCGGAAGCTCCAGAAGATCGGGAACACTGGGGGAATCGAATCACGCGCTGCCAGATGGATCTGCGCTTCTGTGGCATTGCGCGGGTCATCGACATAGCGCTTGAGCAGCAGGCCATAGCCCAGCCAGTGGCCGTTGTCTTCAAACTGTTGCTGCACATCGGCAGGAATGGTTTCGCCCGGTTTGACCTGACGGATTTTCTGCAGCGCGTCATACGCCAGCACACCATTGCGGATGTGGGTCTGCGCACGTGCTTCCAGTTCCTTGAGACCTTCAATCGGAGTATCGAGCGAGCGGGTACCGATCAGGCCCATGACCCATGGAATATGGATGGCGTACTTGGTTTCCATCTTTTCCTGATCGGGAATGCCGAACAGGGTGAAGGAAGCTGGTGCAGGCTCTGTCTCCCACATGGCTTCAATGGTCGCCAGCTTTACCTTCTGGTGCTCGGAAGTCAGATAGCCCGACTCATCACCCAGCACCACCACGGACAGCGATGCCGCCAGGCCGAAGGATGCAGCCACCGTCATGGAACGCTTGGCCAGCTCAATATGGCGGCCCTTGAGCAGATACCAGGCCGAAATGCCCAGCACAAAGACAGCAGCCACGGTGTAACCGGCCGAGACGGTGTGCACAAACTTGGTCTGCGCCACAGGGTTGGTGAGCACGGCAAAGAAGTCATGCACCTCCATGCGCATGGTCTGCGGATTGAACACCGCGCCCACGGGAACGTTCATCCAGCCGTTGGCAATCAAGATCCACAGCGCCGAGAAGTTGGAGCCCGCGGCAACCAGCCAGGTGGCAATCAAGTGCTGCACCTTGGTCATACGGTCCCAGCCGAAGAAGAACAGGCCCACGAAGGTGGCTTCCAGGAAGAAGGCCATCAGACCTTCAATCGCCAGAGGTGCTCCAAAGATGTCACCCACGTAGTGGCTGTAGTAGCTCCAGTTCATGCCGAACTGGAACTCCATGACCACGCCAGTCGCCACTCCCATGGCGAAGTTGATACCGAACAGCACGCCCCAGAACTTGGTCATGTCGCGCCAGATGGTGCGCCCCGTCATCACGTAGACCGTCTCCATGATGGCGATGAGCACCGACAGACCCAGGGTCAGCGGCACGAATAAAAAGTGGTAGAGCGCCGTTACCGCGAATTGCAGTCGCGATATATCGACGATATCGAGTTCCATGGTGGCATCCTTTCCTCGAGGGACTTCTTTCCAAAACAGCCATATACGCAACCTGTCGACTTATCTCCCAGCACAACAGGCCATCAGTCAGGGCGCAAGCACTTTACCCACTCATCAAAACTGGCTGCTACTTTTTTTGCTTGCCCACGCACACTACCAGTTTCAATGCATACAACTGTGTCAGTCATTAACGCTTCTCGTTGCAAATGTGTACTGAGCACGACGGTTTTGTCTGCAGCCCGATGCATCAGCCGCTGCAGTACATCACGCGCCGTGGCAGCATCCAGCCCTTCCGTGGGTTCGTCCAGCAGCCAGCAGGGCTGAGGTGACAGAAACAATCGTGCCAGACCGAGGCGGCGCGCCTGCCCACCCGACAGACCCAGGCCACCTTCACCCAGCATGGTGTACAGCCCCTTGGGCATGGCACGTACATCGGCGGCCAGCCCCGCGTCTTCGAGCGCCGCCCACAGCGCAGCATCGTCTGCCTCCGGGGCTGCCAGGCGCAGGTTGTCGCGGATGGAATCCTGAAACAGCGCCACGCGCTGGGTCAGCCACACACTGGGCATGGCCTGTACGGTGCCTGCCGTCACGGACAGCTCACCGGCCAGCACTTCCAGCAAGGTAGATTTGCCAGCGCCGCTGGGGCCCACCAGGGCCAGCCTTTCGCCTTTCGCAATGCGCAGGCTGACTTGATGCAGCGCAGGCACGGCAGAGCTGGCGTGCTGCACCGTGACCTGATCGAGCACAAAGGCGGTGTCTGCATCCGCCGGAGGCTGCCAGCTGGGTGCATCACTGACCGGCTCCTGCAGGCGCTCGCCCAATCGACGCGCAGCCAGCCGCGTGCGCCCAGCTTCCAGTGCGCCACGGCGCAGTGCGGCAAAAGGCTCCATGGCCGTCAGCGCTACCAGCAAGGCCAGCGCAGCGCCCGGAGCGCCGATCACACCCGCCTGTACCAGCCAGCCAGCCATGGCCAGCACACCTGCCAGCACCAATGCACCGGCCACACCAAAGCCGGTGGCAGCCTGCGCGTCCAGACGATTGAGCGCATGGTCAGCCTGCGCCACGCGGGCATCGGCCTGCATGAGCTGCTCACAGGCTCGGGGCAGCTGACCGGCCATGAGCAGCTCGGTCTGCCCGGCCACCACATCCACGGCCTGGGCACGCAGGCGCTCCAGCGCCACAGCGCGACGAAGGGCTGGCACATGGCTGCGCTGCAGCAGCCACCAGGCCAGACCACCGCCAGCCACGCACAGGCCCAGCAGCACAGCCACACCCAGCCACCAGGTCAGAGCACCCAGCACGATGGCGGCCAGCAGCACAGCACCTGCAGCTGCGGCCACAGGCACCATCAGGCGCAGATACAGGCTGTCGAGCGCATCCACATCTGCCGTCAGGCGCTGCAGCAGGCGCGCAGGGCGCAGCTGCAGCTGACGCGCCGCGCCAGGCTGTGCCCAGCCCAGAAAGAGTTTTTCCCGCAGCGCTGCCAGCACGGCCAGTGTGGCTTCGTGCGTGACCAGACGCTCGCCATAGCGCGAAGCGGTGCGCCCCATGGCCAGCAGACGAATGCCTGCCGAGGGCATGAAGATGTCAAAAACCATGGCTGTCGCTGGCAGCAGCCCGGCAATGGCCGTGGCTGCAATAAACCAGCCGGAAAGGCCCAGCAATGCCATGCCCATGGTGACGGTCAGCGCTGCCATCAGCATCCCGCCCAGCCACCAGTGCCGCGGCGCCATCTGCCCCAGCAAGCGGGCCATCTGCCGCAAACCCATGCGTTGTTTTTTCATGCGGCCACCTCCTTCAGCGCAATGGTGCGGTCCATCAGCGCCGCCAGGGCTGGATCATGGGTCGCAACAATCAAGGTCTTGCCAGACGCCATCTCGCGCAGGTTGTGCATGACTTGCTCGCCGGTTGCCGGATCCAGGTGGGCCGTGGGTTCATCGACCAGCCACAGGCCTGCATGCTGCTGCACAGCCATGCGCGCCAGCCCCAGTCGTACGGCTTCACCACCAGACAGGCCCTGCCCTGCTTCCCCCAGGCTGGTGCTGTAGCGCTGGGTAAAGGCCTTGCCTAGCCCTGCCTGATGCAAGGCATGCTGCACAGCAGCGGGCTCCCCCCCCTCACGCCCCAGATGCACATTGCGCGGCACGCTGCCTGCAAAGATATGCGGTTGCTGGCTCATCCAGGCCATGCGTGCACGCATGACGGGCCAGTCCTGCTCCTGCATGCGCCGCCCATCGAGCTCCAGCTGCCCCGCAGGCACGGGCAACAAGCCTGCCAGCTGCGCCAGCAGCACCGATTTACCCGCACCGCTGGGCGCCCAGATGGCCACATGCTCTCCGGGCTGAATATCCAGGTTGACGGGGGCCAGCATGGCCTCACCATCTACGGCGACCTGCAGATCATGGGTGCGCACACCCATCGCACTGCGCGACACGGCATCAGGCACTGGTTGTAGCGCTGCAGGCAAGGGCTTGCGCTGCTGGCTCAGAGCCTGCAGACCTTCCATGGCGGCCTGCCCCGCTGCACGGTCATGCCAGACGGCAGACAGCTCACGCAGCGGATCAAAAAAGCTGGGGGCCAGCATCAGTACCCACAGCGCCTGGCCCAGACTGAGCTTGTCGCCCCAGGCACCAAACGGCAGATTACCCAGCAGATGAAAGCCCACATACATGGCCACCATGGCCACGCCCAGTGCCGAAAAAAGCTCCAGCACTGCAGACGACAAAAAGGCAATACGCAGCACGCGCATGGTGCGCACGCGCAGCGATTCGGCATGCTCACGCAGGCGGCTGGCCGTGTGCGGCACCGCATGCAGGGCGCGCAGCGTGCTCAGGCCACGCAGGCGGTCCAGCAAAAAACCATTCATCTGCCCCAGTTCCACCATCTGGGCTTCACTGGCGGCCTTGGCACGCCAGCCCACGATCGCCATGAACAGGGGGATGAGGGGTGCGGCAAACAGCAAAATCAGGGCCGCCACCCAGGATTGCGTGGCCACCGCCACAGCGATCAGGGGTGAGACCACCATGACGCGCCACATCGCTGGCTGATAGCGCGACAGCCAGGGCACGATGGCTTCGGCCTGCTCGGCCAGCGCACTGGCTGCAAGGCCGGATGGAGTACGCGTGCGGTCCATGGGCGAAGTCTGGGCCAGCGCCTGCAGGGCCTGCTCCCGCAACTGGCTGACCTGTGCACGTGCATGCACATAGGTCACGCGCACACCACGCCCCTCACACAGAGCGCGCAAGACACCGCAAACGGCCACACCTGCGACCTGCCAGCCCAGATACTGCATGCCCTGCCCATTGGCAAAGCACTGCACAGCCCAGGCGATAAAGGCGGCCTGAGGCAGCCACAGCAAAGAGGCCATCACCAGCCATCCACTGCCAGGTTGTACGGGTCTTCGTGCGCGGGTCGCTGCCTTGCCGTCTGGCGGTGGAGTCTCAGTGGTGGTCATCGTGTGGGAGTCTGCAACAAAAAGAAAACAGCACATGCTAGCAACTGCGCACCATGCCCTGCACACCATACCCGTGCAAGTCTTAGCGTTGCTGCAGGACATCACGCTGCCGCGCATAAAAAAAGCACCCGGAGGTGCTTTGGGGAATATCTGGAGATCACGCCCCCAGCAACCGCGCTCGTGCTGCCTGGTACTCCTGCTTCAGGCGTGCCACCACGTCCGCAGCGGGCTGAACCCGGTCAATCACGCCAATGCCCTGACCACAGCCCCAGATGTCTTTCCAGGCCTTGGTACGGCCCGAGCCAAAGTTCATGGCGCTGGGATCAGACGCTGGCAGGTTGTCGGGGTCCAGACCTGCAGCGCGGATGGATGGCGCCAGATAGTTGCCATGCACGCCTGTGAACAGGTTGGAATAGATCACGTCGTCAGAATTGCAGTCCACGATGGCCTGCTTGTAGGCCGCATCGGCCCGCGCTTCATCGGTGGCGATAAACAGCGAACCCATGTACGCAAAGTCTGCACCCATGGCCTGTGCAGCCAGCACCGCACCACCAGTTGCCATGGAGCCAGACAGTGCCAGCGGGCCGTCAAACCACTGGCGGATTTCCTGAATCAGAGCAAACGGGCTCTTGGTGCCTGCGTGACCTCCGGCGCCAGCGGCTACGGCGATCAGGCCGTCTGCGCCCTTTTCAATGGCCTTGCGCGCAAATTTGTTGTTGATCACATCGTGCAGCACCACGCCACCCCAGCTGTGTACCGCCTGGTTCACATCTTCACGCGCGCCCAGGCTGGTGATGACGACCGGCACCTTGTACTTGGCGCAGACTTCCATGTCACGCTCCAGACGGTCATTGCTCTTGTGCACGATCTGGTTGATGGCAAAGGGAGCCGCAGGTGCATCGGGGTTCGCCTTGTTGTGAGCCGCCAGCTCCTCGGTGATCTCGGCCAGCCAGTCGTCCAGCTGTTCCGCAGGACGCGCATTCAGTGCTGGCATGGAGCCCACGATACCGGCCTTGCACTGGGCAATGACCAGCTTGGGATTGCTGATGATGAACAGCGGCGAGCCAATGACTGGCAGCGCCAGGTTTTGCAGCACTGCAGGAATCTTGGACATGCAAACGTCTCCGTCTTAAATTGGAAAGAAACTGGCTGCCAGCGCCCGATACACAAGCGCCAGCAGCTATTTTTTTCAGAGTCTATGAGCAGAGTGACAGTGCCTGAGGCTCAGACTGTCACACGGGTGTCAGAACGCTTCCAGCGGCAGTGCACAGGCGCTTTCGCCGCCCAGCAGGATGCTGTCGCGCAGGCTGGCCGTACGGGTCAGAATGTGCTCGCCATAGAACTGGGCGGTGGCAATCTTGGACTGCATGAATGGCACGTCCTCGCCCTGTGCCAGCTTGTCCTGCGCCACCAGCATGGCACGGCCCATCTGCCAGCCCGCCATGAGATTGCCTGCCAGCATCAGGTAGGGCACGCTGCCTGCGTACACGGCATTGGGCGATGCCTTGGCCTTGCCCACCACAAAGTCCACCACCTGCAGGAAAGCTTCACGTGCTGACTGCAGGCGATCCGCCATGGACAGCGCTGCTGCCGAGCCACTGGCACGCAGTTCGGCTTCGGTCTTGGCAATCTGCGCGGCAATCGCCTTGGCGTTCTCGCCGCCATCGCGGGCGGTCTTGCGGCCTACCAGGTCATTGGCCTGAATGGCGGTTGTGCCTTCGTAGATGGTCAGAATCTTGGCGTCGCGGTAGTACTGGGCTGCACCGGTTTCTTCGATAAAGCCCATGCCGCCATGCACTTGCACGCCCAGGCTGGTTACTTCCAGGCTCATCTCCGTGCTGTAGCCCTTGACCAGCGGCACCATGAATTCGTAGAAGGCAGCGTTGGCCTTGCGCACTTCGGCATCCGGGTGGTGGTGGGCAGCGTCATAAGCCGCCGCTGCCGTGCTTGCCATGGCGCGGCAGGCTTCGGTCACGGAGCGCATGGTCATGAGCATGCGGCGCACATCGGGGTGATGGATGATGGCGGCACTGCCTGCCACGCTGCCATCCACAGGGCGGCTTTGTACCCGGTCACGCGCATACTGCACGGCACGCTGGTAGGCACGTTCAGACACGCCAATGCCCTGCAGGCCGACGCCGTAGCGGGCGGCGTTCATCATGATGAACATGTACTCCAGCCCCCGGTTTTCTTCGCCCACCAGGTAGCCAATCGCACCACCGTTGTCACCGTACTGCAGCACAGCCGTGGGCGATGCCTTGATGCCCATCTTGTGTTCGATGGATACGCAATGCACATCGTTGCGTGCCCCCAGACTGCCATCGTCATTGACCAGGAACTTGGGCACGACGAACAGGCTGATGCCCTTGACACCTTCCGGCGCACCGGCCACGCGGGCCAGCACCAGGTGGATGATGTTTTCAGCCATGTCGTGCTCACCATAGGTGATGAAGATCTTGGTGCCAAAAATCTTGTAGGTGCCATCGGGCAGAGGCTCCGCCTTGGTGCGCACCAGCGCCAGATCCGAGCCAGCCTGGGGTTCAGTCAGGTTCATGGTGCCCGTCCACTCGCCCGAGACCAGCTTCTCCAGGTATTTGGCCTTGAGTGCATCGCTGCCTGCGGTCAGCAGTGCTTCGATGGCACCGTCGGTGAGCAGCGGGCACAGTGCAAAGCTGATGTTGGAGGCATTGAGCATTTCCACACAGGCTGCGCCAATGGTCTTGGGCAGGCCCTGCCCGCCAAAGTCCACAGGGTGCTGCAAGCCCTGCCAGCCGCCTTGCACGTACTGCTGGTAGGCCTCCTTGAAGCCAGGCGTGGTCACAACCTTGCCTTCGGCAAAGCTCGAAGGCTGGGTATCACCGGGCACGTTCAGCGGCTCAATCACGCCTTCGCAGAGCTTGGCGCTTTCTTCCAGCACGGCCTGGGCGGTTTCCAGGCTGGCGTCTTCAAACCCGGGAATCTGTGCCACCTGTGGCAGATTGGCCAGGTGCTCCATGCAGAACAGCATGTCTTTGACAGGTGCGGTAAAACTCATTGTCTCGTCTTTCTTTTATATAAAAAATGGCAGGAAACGCAGATGAAATCTGCGCTGACAGCTACATTTTTATTGGGTTACCCGACCCTGGGCATTGACAATGCTCAGGTCTACGAATTTGGATCCCACCTGCGCACCGGGCCGAAAATCCACCCAGTAGCCGCCCAGATCCACCGGCCCCAGACTGCGCAAGCTGCTGCTCAGCTGCTCAGCCGTCAATGGAGCCGTGCTGCGGCGCATGGCTTCCACCAGCACCTTGGCATTCACAAAACCTTCCATCATGGCGTAGCTCACGGGCTGCTGTTCTTCGCCCCCGTTCTGGCGCACCAGATCACGAAACTCCTTGCTGAGCTTGTTGTTGGAACGGTAGGGGTTGGGCACCACCTGTGCAATCGACACCCCACGCATCAGCTCCACCGGCAGACGCACCGCCAGCTGTTCAATATCGGCACTGGAGATGGCGTAGATCTGCGCAGCCCCACCCTCCAGTCGATAGCGCTCCAGGAACCCGGCTGTCATGGGACTGGAGGCCACCACAATAATGGCCTGTATGTACGGCTGCGCCTTCTGCAGGCTATCCACATCAGAAGCCTGCCCCACTCTGTGGCCCTGCATCTTCATGCTGGTCACCAGACGGGCGCCAGCATTGGCTACCGTCTCTCGCACCAGCTGCTCCAGTGCCTGGGCTTCTTCAGGTTCACGGTCGTCATACACCAGCGCCAGATCCAGCAGCCCCAGCGTAGCCAGATGCCTGGCAATTTTTTCCAGCTCCTGCGGCAGCCCGGCACGCGTACTGAACATCTGAGGCGCATTCAGCACCTGCATGTCTGTGCTCTGAAAGCCCACCACACTGATTCTGTGCTGCGCCAGCAACTGGCTGTCCAGCAGATGACGCAGATTGCGGTTACCAAAATAGCCAGCCAGCGCCACGGGCTTGTAGTCCTGCAGCAGCGTTCGGGTCTGCTCTACCGTGGTTTCCGGCACGCCGCGATCATCGGCCGTGACCAACTTGAGGCGTTCGCCATGCACTCCGCCGCGGCGGTTGACCTGGTCGAAATACAGTCGCATGCCCTGCGCATAGGCCTTGGTCTGCACAGCGGACGCCCCCGTAAACGGCCCCACCTGCCCAATCACCCAATCGGCATATGCCAGGGTGCTCCCCCAGGTACCAACAGCCAGCAAGCAGCTGGCGAATATGCGTGAACCCAGTCCTCTCATGCTTGTGTGTCTCTTGTTATGTACTTGCTGATTCATGTTTCGGGAGATCAGCTCTGCCCGTCGCCCCCTCGAAGTTCTGCTCGCCAGCATGAGCTGTCATGCGCTGTCCAATGCAGCCGGGGGCATCTGAGGCTCTAATGCAAAAAGGAGGGCAAACCCTCCTTTTATTCCGCACGATTTACAGCGCCTGCACCAGTGCAGGAACTGCCTCGAACAGGTCTGCTTCCAAACCATAGTCCGCCACCGAGAAGATGGGAGCCTCAGGGTCCTTGTTGATGGCCACGATGACCTTGGAGTCCTTCATGCCTGCCAGGTGCTGGATCGCGCCCGAAATACCGGCTGCGATGTACAGCTGAGGTGCCACGATCTTGCCAGTCTGGCCCACTTGCAGGTCGTTGGGGGCGTAACCTGCATCCACGGCTGCACGGGAAGCACCAATGGCCGCGCCCAGCTTGTCGGCCAGCGGGGTGATGACTTCGTTGAACTTCTCGGCCGAGCCCAGCGCACGACCACCGGAGACGATGATCTTGGCGGCCGTCAGCTCAGGGCGGTCGCTCTTGGTCACTTCACGGCCCACAAAGGCGCTCTTGCCCGAATCAGCCACAGCCGCCACGGTTTCAACGGCTGCAGAGCCGCCGGTAGCAGCGGCAGCGTCAAAGCCGGTGGTACGCACGGTGATCACCTTGGTGGCGTCAGCGGATTGCACGGTGGCAATGGCATTGCCTGCGTAGATGGGGCGCTCGAAAGTATCAGCAGACACCACAGCAGTGATGTCGCTGATCTGGGCTACGTCCAGCTTGGCGGCCACGCGAGGGGCGGCGTTCTTGCCGGAAGCGGTGGCGGGGAACAGGATGTGGCTGTAGTTGCCGGCAATGGCCAGCACCTGTGCAGCCAGGTTCTCGGCCAGGCCGTCCTTCAAGCTTGCGCCATCGGCGTGGATGACCTTGGACACTCCAGCGATCTGGGCAGCAGCAGCGGCTGCAGCAGCGGCGTTTTCACCTGCCACCAGCACGTGCACATCACCACCGCAGGCCACAGCAGCCGTGACGGTGTTCAGGGTTGCGCCCTTAATGGAGGCGTTGTCGTGTTCAGCAATAACGAGGGAAGTCATTTCAACTCCAAAATTCTTTACGTTCTTACGAAGTCCGCGAACGGGCATCGACCTTCAAAACCCGCACGTCTCAAAGCCAGAGACAGCGAGCTAGGGCCGCCCCGACGCGAGGCTGTCGTCCCCCTTGGGGGAAGACGCGAAGCGGCTCAGGGGGTTAGATCACTTTCGCTTCGTTTTTGAGTTTTTCTACGAGCGTTGCAACATCGGGCACCTTCACACCAGCGCCACGCTTGGCAGGCTCTGCCACCTTCAGGGTCTTGATGCGGGGGGCCACATCCACGCCCAGGTCTTCAGGCTTGACGGTGTCCAGCTGCTTTTTCTTGGCCTTCATGATGTTGGGCAAGGTCACGTAGCGGGGCTCGTTCAGGCGCAGGTCGGTGGTGATCACTGCGGGGGTGGACAGGCTCAGGGTTTCCAGGCCACCGTCCACTTCACGGGTCACGTTCACCTTGTCGCCAGCCACTTCCACCTTGGAGGCAAAAGTAGCTTGTGGCAGGTCTGCCAGCGCCGCCAGCATCTGGCCTGTCTGGTTGCAGTCATCGTCAATGGCCTGCTTGCCCAGAATCACCAGGCCGGGTTGCTCTTTGTCCACCAGGGCCTTGAGCAGCTTGGCCACGGCCAGGGGCTGCAGCTCTTCATTGGTTTCCACCAGGATGGCACGGTCCGCACCAATGGCCATGGCCGTGCGCAGGGTCTCCTGGCACTGGGTCACGCCGCAGGAGACAGCGATCACCTCGGTGACCACACCCTTTTCCTTCAGGCGCACGGCTTCTTCGACGGCAATCTCGTCAAAGGGGTTCATGCTCATCTTGACGTTGGCGATGTCCACGCCTGTGCCGTCGGACTTCACGCGGACTTTGACGTTGTAGTCCACCACGCGCTTGACTGGGACCAATACCTTCATGGTTTTGCTCTTTCAGAAATTGTTGGTTAAAACGGTCGCTAACGCTTATACATCAAGCGCCAGCAGCTATGAATTCAATAATTTGAAAATGTGACTTCACAAATAGCGAGGTGATATGAGCAAAACGACTTACTCCGCCACCATGCCCTTGTCCTTCACCACCTTGGACCACTTGGTGTAGTCCGCTTCCAGACTGCGCTGCAGTTCTGCCGCTGGCATGAATTTGGCAATCGCTCCAGCGCCCAGAATGCGCTGCTGCACATCGGGCTGCGCCAGGATGTCCTGAACTTCCTGGTTCAGGCGCTCGACCACTGCAGGATCCATGCCCTTGGGGCCCAGCAATGCGCCCAGCGATACGGCTGAGAAGCCATCAATACCCTGCTCGGCAATGGTCTTGACTTCAGGGATGACCGAGACACGCTCGGGCGAGCCCACGGCAATCGCGACCAGCTTGCCGGACTTGATATGCGGCAGGGCCGCGACCAGGTCGGCATACATGATGGGCACCTGGCCGCCAATGGTGTCAGTAATGGCAGGCACGCCGCCACGGTAGGCCACGTGCTGCATATCGAACTGGCCCATCTCCTTGAGCAGCTCCATGCTCATGTGGCCGAAGCTGCCAGCACCAGAGGTGGTGTAGTTCAGCTCGCCCTTTTTGGCGCGTGCAGTTTCAATCAGCTGCGGCAGCGTAGTCACGCCAGGCAGCTTCTCGGGATTGACCACCATGGCAATCGGCAGGTCATAGACCATGGAGATGGGTGTGAAGTCCTTGGTGACCTCATAGCCGGCGTTTCTGAAAAACAGCGGTGCAAACAGTGTGGGAGTGGCCAGCATCATCAGGGTGTGCCCATCAGGGGCTGCACGCTTGACCTGCTGTGCAGCAATCGATCCCGAAGCACCAGCCTTGTTTTCCACAATCACAGGTTGACCCAGGCGGTCTGCCAGCTCCTTGCCCACGATGCGCGAGACCACGTCGGTGGGCCCTCCGGGAGGGAAAGGAACAATCAGGGTAATGGGCTTGCTGGGCCATGCGGCCTGCGCCCAGGCCGATCCGGCCACCAGGGTGGCAGCGGCTGCCAGCAGGGTGCGGCGGGTGATGTTTGTCAAACGCATGATTCTGTCTCCGTTCGTTGTTGTTTAGTCGACCTTGGCCTCAGCCACTTCAATCAGCTGCTTCCAGATGGGGGCTGCCTCGGCATAGGACTGGGCAAAGGCCTCCGGGGTGCTGAACACGGGCAGAAAGCCTGCTCCGTCCAGGCGCTCCTGCACCTTGTGGTCCTGCGAGGCTTGCTGGAGCGCTGCATACAGCGCATCCACAACCTCTTTGGGCGTACCAGCAGGCAGCGCCATGCCGACAAAACCGGCGATGGCGTAGGCATCATCGGTCACGCCCTGCTCGTAGATGGTGGGCAGATCAGGCAGCACAGACATGCGCTGCTTGCCTGTTACGCCAATGGCCTTGAGGCGGCCAGTTTCAATAAAAGGCTTGGTGTTCTGTGCGCTGGAGAAGCACAGCTGCAGCTGACCGCCAATGAGTTCCTGAATCATGGGCGCCTCGCCACGGTAGGCCACATGGCTCATGTCGGCATCCATGGTCTTGCTCATATAGGCACCACCCAGGTGGGCGTAGGAGCCCACCCCCCAGCTGCCGTACGACACCTTGCCCTTGTTGGCCTTCACCCAGGCCCGCAGCTCCTGCATGTTGTTGGCAGGCACAGAAGGATGGACCACCAGTGTGACGGGAGCGGAGGCAATCTCCGACAGCATCAGCAAGTCCTTCTGGGGGTTGTAGGCCATCTTGGAGTACAGAAACTGATTGATGAGCAGCGAAGTGCTCAGCGACACCACCACGTTGTAACCATCGGGCGCCGACTTGGCGACCTGGTCCGTGCCCAGCATGGCCGATGCACCGGCCTTGTTTTCCACAATGATGGGCTGGCCCAGCTGCCTGGACATGGCTTCTGCCAGCACGCGCGCGACGATGTCGGTCGCACCACCGGGGTTAAAGGGCACGACAAAGCGGATGGGCTTGCTGGGATAGTTGGCCTGGGCCCAGGCAGGCAAGCCGATCAGGCTGGTACCTGCTGCCGCAGCCGCTGCTGCCAGGATGTGGCGGCGTGTTGTGGTGTGTGTGCTATCCATGTGGTTGTCTCCCAGAAATTGCGGTGTGGATATAGAAAGCAGCCGGGCCTCCTCCCTGAACACGCTGCCCTCTTTGGGAGCAGTCATGCACAGACCCGGCCAGAAAAATCAGCCCTGCTGCTCAGGCAGTGTGAGCACGCCTTTGTCCTTCAGGGACTGCAGCTGTTCATCGCTCATGGACAGCAGTTCCTGCAGCACAGCACGCGTGGAGTCACCCAGCGTGGGCGGTGCATTGCGGATGGGCAGGCGCTGACCGTCCAGACGATAGGGCGGCGCAAACACCCAGGTCTGGCCGACCACGGGGTGCGGCATCTGGTGGAACATGCCAGCCTGTCGTGTGCGCTCACTGGTCAGGGCTTCATGCAGGCCCGCAACTTCACCGCAGGGGATGCCTACGGCACGCATGCGTTCGAGCAACTGCTGACGTGGGTGGCTGGCGATGACCTGCTTGAGCAGCGGCAGGATTTCGTGGCGGTTCCGGGCACGTTCCACATTGGTGGCGTAGCGTGGGTCTTCAAACAGGTCGGGGCGCTCAATCACATGGCGACAGAAGGCCTCGTACTGGCGGTTATTGCCCACGCCGATGATGAGCGGGCCATCGGCCGCATCAAACAGGCCATAGGGCACGATGGAAGGGTGTGCATTGCCATAGCGCTGTGTGTCGTGGCCCAACAGCATGGCGTCCAGCGCGTAGTAGCCATTGATGGTCAGGCCGCAGTCGTACAGTGCCAGCTCAATCTGGCGACCGCGCCCTGTGCGGCTCTTGCGGTAGAGCGCCGCCAGCACGGCCTGCGCGGCGTACATGCCGGTCATCAGATCAACCACGGCCACGCCAAACTTCAGCGGCGGTGTGCCCTCTTCACCATTGATAGCCATCAGACCCGCTTCAGCCTGGATGACCAGGTCATAGCCCGGGCGGTGTGCCTCGGGCGTGTCACTGTTGTAGCCCGCAATGCTGCAGTAGATCAGGTCCGGCTTGATGGACTTGAGCTTTTCGTAGCCCAGGCCCAGCTTGTCAGCGCCACCGTGCTTGAAGTTGTGAATCACCACATCAAACTGCGGCAACAGCTCATAGATGAGCTGCACACCTTCGGCACTTTGCAGATCCAGCGTGATGGACCGCTTGTTGCGGTTCATGCTGTTGTAGTAGGTGGTTTCGGTCTTACCGATACGCATACCCCAGTCGCGGGTGTCATCCCCACGCAGCGGGTGTTCGACCTTGATCACCTCTGCACCAAAGTCAGCCAGCACCTGGCCACACAAAGGACCTGCAAACACACGCGAGAGGTCCAGTACGCGCACTCCCTCCAAGGGAAAGTCCATGCCTTCAGGCAGTGTTGTCTGTGTCATTGTTCTCGTCTCCCAGAGCCTTTGGTTACACGCATCACACCTGTCTCCGCCGTGATGCGCAATGTGTTGGTCATGCCAGCCCTACTCTGTCAGCGGCACAGATGCAGGCTGGCGAAACTGCGGGCTGCGTTTTTCCAGAAAAGCGGCAATGCCTTCGCGAGACTCTGCGCTCTCCTGCGACTGCACCATGTACTGCGCTTCCAGCTCCAGCTGCTGCTCCAGCGTATTGCGTGGTGCTTCACGGCACAGGTGCTTGATGCGCGCCATGGCCAGCTCCGGTCCCTGAGCGACTTGCTGCGCCAGCGCCAGTGCATGCACGATGGCCTGCCCGGGCTCTGCCAGCCGGTTCACCACACCCAGCTGGGCCATGCGCTCGCCGCTGATGCGCTCGCCGGTCAGGCACAGCTCGGTCAGCACCTGGCGTGACACGAATTCCGAAAGAAAGGCCGTTGCACCACCATCGGGCGTGAGGCCGACCTTCACATAGGCCACCGAGAACACGCTGTTCTTGGCCGCCACCAGCATGTCGCAGGCCAGCGCCAGCGACAGCCCCGCACCTGCGGCTGCGCCTTCGACCGCAGCAATCACGGGCTTGGGGCAGTCGCGCACAGCACGGATCAGGTGGTGCAGGCCCTCGAGCTTTTCGCGGCGCTCCTGCACAGGCAGTTCCCGGCGCTTGGCCAGCTGGCGCAGATCACCGCCTGCGCAAAAGTGGCCCCCCTCACCCGTGAGGATGATGGCGCCAATGCTGCTGTCCTCTGCCGCCTGCACCAGTGCCGTCGTCACGGCTGCATAGAACTCGGGCGACAGGGCATTGCGTGCAGCGACGTTGTTGTTGGAGAGGATGAGCACCTCTGCCTCACGGCGGATCAACAGGGGGTTATTCACAGCATGTCTCCGGATATGCAACGCTGGCCTTGCTGCCAGCGGGCAGCAGCCCCTGCACGGCAGGCAGGGGCTACACGTACCAGACAGCGCCAGCTGTCTGGCGAGGCAGTGCTTACGCTGCCTGGTTCAGCGCAATAAAGCGCGCCAGATGGTGGTCTTCGTCACCGAACTGGTGGTCGATCATGACCAGACGCTTGGCGTAGTGCGCCAGTGGCAGCTCCCAGGTCATGCCAATGCCACCATGCATCTGGATGCTTTCCTGTGCCACCTTGGTGCCCACATAGCCCACGGTGTACTTGGCAGCAGCCAGCGCCTTGGCCTTGGCTGCGCCTTCGGCATTGTCGATGGCGTCTGCCGCATTGATCACGGCAGAGCGTGCCTGCTCCACTTCCAGCAGCACATCGGCCATGCGGTGCTGCAATGCCTGGAAGGTGCCGATGGCCACGCCAAACTGCTTGCGGGTCTGCAGGTATTCCAGCGTGTGCTGCTTGGCCACATCCATGGCACCCACGGATTCCGCAGCCAGTGCCAGCACGGCATAGCCGCTGATGCGCTCCAACACTTCGTAGCCCTTGCCTTCAGCACCCAGCAGCGCGTCAGCGCTCAGCTGCACGTTGTCCAACTTCAGCTCTGCCACACGACCGCCTTCAAAGCGCTGCATGCTGCGCTTGGTGATGCCAGCCGCACTGCCATCCACCAGAAACAGGCTGATGCCATCCTGGTCGTATTGGCTGCCCGATGTGCGGGCAGACACCAGCAGCAGATCCGCCTTGGCACCAAATGCCACCACGCCCTTGGCGCCGTTGAGTACCCAGCCGCTGGCCGACTTGGCTGCGGTGGTGGAAACATTGTTCAGCTCATAGTGGCTGCCGGGCTCGTCGTGCGCCAGCGCTGCAATCACGCCACCCGCGATGATGTCTTCCAGCTTTTGCTTTTGCGACTCGGTACCCGCAGCGATCAGGGCCTGGCCCACCACCAGTGCGCCCAGCAGGGGCTCGGCCACCAAGCCACGACCCAGGGCTTCAAACACCACGCTGATGTCAAAGCCTGCGCCGCCAAAGCCGCCGTCTTCTTCATTGAACAGCGCGCCAATGGCGCCCAGTTCGGCAAACTGGGCATACAGCTCGGGGCTGTGGCCTTCTTCGCCATAGGCCAGCTTGTTGCGATGCTCGATGCCGTATTGCTCAGAGACAAAGCGGTTCAAGGTGTCCGCCAGCATGCGGCGGTCTTCGGTATGTTCGAAGTTCATGGTCTTGTTCCTTCTCTCGCCTGAATCAGAGGCCCAGGATCATCTTGGAGATGATGTTCTTTTGAATTTCATTCGAGCCGCCGAAGATCGACAGCTTGCGGTAGTTGAAGTAGGCCGCAGCGGCCGAGAATGCTTCCTCGGGGCCCACGGTAGGCTCCGTATTGGTGCCGTGCATGGCAGCTTCTTCAAACGGCACGGCATAGGGGCCCATGGCGCGGCGGATCAGCGACAGAATTTCCTGGCGGATTTCCGTGCCCTTGATCTTGAGCATGGAGCTTTCTGCACCGGGCACACCGCCACCCGCCACGGCGGCGATCACGCGCAGATTGGTGGTCTTCATGTTTTCCAGATCGATCTCGACCTTGGCCAGACGGGCAGCGAACAGCGGGTCCTGAATCAGGGGCTTGCCGTTGTAGAGCGTGCGGCTGGCAGCCAGCTTGAGCTTTTCCAGCGAAGCCATGGAGAAGCCCACGCCCGCGATGTTGGTGCGCTCGTAGGTCAGCAGGTACTTGGCGTAGGTCCAGCCCTTGTTCTCTTCGCCCACCAGGTTTTCCACAGGCACCTTCACATCGGTGAAGAACACTTCGTTGACTTCGTGCTCGCCATCCAGCGTGATGATGGGGCGCACTTCCACACCGGGGGTGTTCATGTCGATCAGCAGGAAGCTGATACCGGCCTGAGCCTTGACTTCCTTGTTGGTGCGCACCAGGCAGAAGATCATGTTGGCGTGCTGGCCCAGCGTGGTCCAGGTCTTCTGGCCATTGACGATGTAATGGTCGCCATCGCGCACGGCCGTGGTCTTCACGGAGGCCAGGTCGGAGCCGGAGCCGGGCTCGGAATAGCCCTGGCACCACCAGTCCGCACCATTGAGGATGCGGGGCAGCCAGTAGTTCTTCTGCTGCTCATTGCCGTACTTGATCAGGACGGGGCCCAGCATGTTCACGCCAAAGGGCACCAGGCGGGGGGCACCAGCCAGCGCGCACTCGGTTTCAAAGATGAACTTTTCGACCGCACCCCAGCCTGGGCCACCGTATTCCTTGGGCCAGTGGTTGGCCAGCCAGCCGCGCTCGTTGAGCACGTCGTGCCAGCCCTGCAGATCCTGCTTGCCCAGGATCTGGCCGCTCTGGACCTTGTGCGCCAGCTCGGGGCTGAGCTTTTCTTTCAGAAAGGCCTGCACTTCCGCGCGGAAGGCTTGTTCTTGGGGGGTAAATTGCAAATCCATTGCTATTCCTCGGGGAAAAACCAGATCAGAAAATTTCAAACAGGCCTGCTGCGCCCATGCCACCGGCGATGCACATGGTGACGACGCCGTACTTCACCTTCTGGCCCTGGGCCTTGCGGCGCTGGCCTTCGAGCAGGATGTGACCGGCCAGACGTGCGCCCGTCATGCCAAAGGGGTGGCCGATGGAGATCGCGCCGCCGTTGACGTTCAGGCGTTCCATGGGGATGCCCAGCTGGCGCTGGCAGTACAGCGCCTGGGAAGCAAAGGCTTCGTTCAGCTCCCACAGATCGATGTCATCCACCGTGAGGCCGTGGCGCGCCAGCAGCTTGGGCACGGCAAACACAGGGCCGATGCCCATTTCGTCAGGCTCGCAACCAGCGACGGCAAAGCCACGGAAGGCGCCCAGGGGCTTCAGGCCCAGACGCTCGGCCACCTTGGCCTCCACCACCACGCAGGCGCTGGAGCCATCGGACAGCTGCGAGGCATTACCGGCGGTGATGAAGTTGCCGGGGCCCTTCACGGGTTCGAGCTTGGCCAGGCCTTCCAGCGTGGTGCTGGCGCGGTTGCAGTTGTCCTTGGTGGCGACAACGTCACGGTAGGTGACTTCGCCGGTTTCCTTGTTCTTCTCCGCCATCTTGGTGGCGCAGGCAATGATTTCGTTATCAAACAGACCGGCAGCCTGTGCTGCGGCGGTGCGCTGCTGGCTCAGCAGCGAGAAAGCATCCTGGTCTTCACGCGAGATGTTGTAGCGCTTGGCCACCACATCGGCGGTGTCAATCATGGCCATGAACAGCTCGGGCTTGTGCTCGACCAGCCAAGGGTCCATGTCGGTGGGCAAATTGTTGCCAGGGCGGATGCCGGAAATGCTTTCCACACCACCGGCAATCATGGCGTCCACCCCTTCAGCCACCACGCGGCCTGCAGCAATCGCAATCGACTGCAGCCCCGAAGCGCAGTAGCGCGTGATGGTGGTGCCCGCAATGCTCAGCGGCAACTCGGCACGGATGACGGTCTGGCGGCCCAGGTTGCGGCCCTGAAAGCCATCGGGGTTGCCGCAGCCGAGGATCAGGTCCTCGATCATCTCGGGGTCTACACCCGAGCGCTCCACGGCCGCCTTGACGGAAAACGCGGCCAGCTGTGCGGCTGGCGTGATGTTGAACTCGCCACGGTGCGACTTGGTCAGCGGTGTGCGTGCGGTGGAAACAATGACGGCTTCACGCATGGTATGTGTCTCGTTACTGTTTTTGATAGCTGCCAGCGCTTTCCAGTGCTTGTTTTCAAATAGTTTTCTATCTGAAAAGCTTGTCAATCAAGCGCTGGCAGCTACGTTTTTTATGAATATGGCAAGGAGCGTCTTTGCGCTCTCTCACCACGCTCCCTGATGGGGCTTGGCGCCCCTTCCTCCTGGTTGCAAGCCTCAGGCCGCAGCCTTGTTCAGCGAATCGAAGTTCTTGCCTTCGGCCACCAGCTTTTCCAGCAGCGCAGCAGGCTTCCAGAACAGCGGGTCTTCCTTCTCGAATTCCTTGATGTCCGCCAGGATCTTGTCCAGACCCTGCATGTCGGCCCACTTCAGCGGGCCACCACGCCAGCGGGGAAAGCCGTAGCCGGAGATAAAGGTCACATCCACGTCCAGCGGACGCAGGGCAATGCCCTCTTCCACGACCTTGGCACCTTCGTTGACCATGGAAGCCATGTAGCGGCGGATGATTTCTTCCGGCGTGAACTTGCGGGGTGTCACACCCTTCTTGGCACGCTCTTCGTCCACAATGGCCAGCACTTCGGGGTCAGGCTGGCCCACACGTGCACCCTGTGGGTACAGATAAAAGCCACGGCCGGTCTTCTGGCCAAACCAGCCACGCTCGCAGATGCGGTCGGCAACGTGAACGTAGCGTGCCTTGGGATCACGGGTCGCAGCGCGGCGCTTGCGCGTGGCCCAGCCAATGTCACCACCGGCCAGGTCCGTCACCTGGAAGGGGCCCATGGGGTAGCCAAAGGCGCGCACGGCTTCGTCGATTTCGTAGGGCGAAGCACCATCTTCCATGATGTAGTCAGCCGCCTGCTTGTACACCGCCAGAATGCGGTTGCCGATAAAGCCATCGCACACACCGGCACGCACGGGCACTTTCTTGAGCTTCTTGGCCAGCTCAAACGCGGTAGCCACCACGTCTGCAGACACCTTGGCGGGCACCACGATCTCCAGCAGCTTCATGATGTTGGCGGGGCTGAAGAAGTGCAGACCAATCACGTCCTGTGGGCGGCTGGTGGAAGCAGCAATCGCATCAATGTCCAGGTAGGAGGTGTTGGTCGCCAGCACGCTACCGGGCTTGCACACACGGTCCAGTTCCTTGAACACGGCTTTTTTCACGTCCAGGTCTTCGAACACGGCTTCGATCACCAGGTCCACGTCCTTGAGGTCGTCATAGCTGGTCGAAGGGGTGTAGCGCGCCATGATGGCGGCCTTGCCTTCTTCAGTCATACGGCCCTTGGCGATCAGGCCGTTGTAGACCTTTTCCACATTGGCCTGACCACGGGCGATGGACTCGGCATCACGCTCAATCATGATCACGGGGAAGCCTGCATCCAGCGCTGCCACCGTGATGCCTGCGCCCATGGTGCCGCCACCAATGATGGCCAGCTTGGCAAACGCACGGGGAGCTGCGGCCTTGGCCTCGGGAATCTTGCTGACTTCACGCTCGGCAAAGAAGGCGTGAATCAGGCCCTGGCGCTGTGGGCTTTCCAGGCACTGCAGGAACAGCTCGCGCTCCTTGGCCAGACCCTGCTCAAAGGGCAGCTCCACCGCCGCCTTGGCGCATTCAATGATCTTCATGGGCGAGAACAGGCCACGCGCCTTCTTGGCCGTCTCGATGGCCAGCGCTTCCAGATCGGCCAGTGCGGCCATCTTGTCAGCGATCTCGATGTCACGGGTGCGGCGCACGGCACCACCGGCTGCCAGCAGTTCACGGGTGTAGGCCAGGCCAGCGGCCAGGGCGTCGTCACCCTCGACCAGCTTGTCGACCAGGCCAGCTGCCACTGCCGCCTTGGCGTTCAGGTGCTTGCCGCTGAGCATCAGCTCGGTCGCGGCCTTCACACCCATCACGCGGGGGGCACGCTGCGTACCACCGGCGCCAGGCAGCAGGCCCAGGTTCACTTCGGGCAGACCCAGCTGCGCCTTGGGCAGGGCCAGGCGGTAGTGGGCCGACAGGGCGATCTCCAGGCCACCGCCCAGTGCCGCGCCATGGATGGCAGCCACGACCAGCTTGCCGCTGGCTTCAATGGCGTTGCACACCTCGGGCAGCGAAGGAGGCATGGCGGGCTTGCCAAATTCACGGATGTCCGCACCGGCGATAAAGGCCTTGCCTTCGCCCACGATCAGCACGGCCTTGACGGCAGCATCCGCCGCAGCTTGTTCCACCGCAGCCAGCAGGCCAGCACGTACGGCCTGGCCCAAAGCGTTCACGGGTGGATTGTTGACAGTGACCACCAAAACCTCGCCATCGAGGCGGGTCTGAACTACGGATGCGGTGCTCGCAGAACTCATTACACAGGTCTCCGGATATGCGTTGTACGGGGAAAAGCCGTTTTTACTACGACAATGGTTCTTTACAATCGCTGCATAAATTGACAGAGTGTCAAATAACTTTGAACAATAACAAGGGAAAACCCTAGATGGACCTGCAATCGCTGACCTTGCTGGTGGAAATCATTGACAGCGGCAACCTCAGCCAGGCGGCACGCAAGCTCAAGATGACGCGCGCCAACGTGAGCTACCACCTGGCCCAGCTGGAAAAGCAGGTGGGCGTGCAACTGGTCAAGCGCACCACCCGGCGCGTAGAGCCCACCGAGGTGGGGCTGCGCCTGTACGAGCATGGCCGCAACATCCACAACGAAATGCTGGCTGCACGCGAGACCATCACCAGCCTGGGGCAGGAACTGCGCGGGCGCGTAGGTATCAGTGTGCCCAGCGGCTATGGGCAGATGGTGATGAGCCCGTGGCTGATCGAGTTCAAGCAGCTGTACCCCGGCATCGTGCTGGACGTACTGTTTGAAAACCGTGCCGACAACCTGCGCGATGAGGTCGATATTGCGATCCGGGTGATGCAGGAGCCCCCGCTGTCCGTGGTGGCGCGTGCGCTGGGCGATGTGCGCTATGTGGCCTGCGCCTCCAAAGGCTATGCCGCACAGCACGGCCTGCCCAAGACGCTACTGGAGCTGCGTGCCAGCCCCTTGATTACCTCGGGCGTGATTGGCCGCCAGCTGCGGCTTTCAGCCTATCAGGGGCTGGAGCGCCAGGAAGTGATGCTGGAGCCCACGCTCAGCTCCGAGCACTTTCCGTTTCTGCGCGAAGGCATTCTGGCGGGGCTGGGCGTCGGGCTGGTGCCGGACTATGTGGTCAAGGACCAGATTGCCAGCGGCGAGGTGCTGACCACCTTGAGCGAATACCGCCTGAGCATTTTTGGCACGCAAATGTATCTGCTGTATCTGCCCAACCGCCACCAGACCAAGGCGGTGCGCACCTGCATTGACTTTCTGCTGGCCAGAGCACGTGGTGAAACGCCACCCAGCCACTAAAACAGCAAAAAGCCCGCACTTAGGCGGGCTCAGCACGCTGCGTTCAGACTTCAGACATTAGCTGTCAGGAGCGTTGGCGTGCATCATCACGGTCACGCCGCGATGGCCTGTGCTCCCGCCCCTCATCACGGCGCTGCGGACTGGGCCGTGCATGCTCGGGCCGAGGCTGGCTGGGGCGAGCATGTTGCTGCGGTGCAGGTCTTTCATGCGGCCGCATCTGTGGGGGACGTGGCCTGCTGTCCGGGCGCAGCATCGGCGGGCGTGGCTGCGGCGCAGGCATGGCCTGATGCGGTCGTGGCGGCTGTATATGCGGGCGGTGTGGTGGCGGCGGAGGTGGTGCGGGGCGATGGCCCGGCGGCATCCAGTACCCAGGTCGCCAGTCATAGCGGCTGCCCGTCCAGAACCAGCCCCCTGCCTGCCAGACATGCCGGGGAGAAGGTGCGCGGTAGCGGTAATCCACACGCGGCGGTGGCGGGTAGCCATAGGTGGTGTAGACGGTCGTGCTGCTGTAGGTGCTATCTACCGGTGGCACCACACAGCCGCTGAGCAAGGCCGCGCCACCCAGGCAGGCCACCACGGCAGCGCAGCGCATCCAGCGGCTGTTAGGCAAGGCAATCGACTGTGGCATGGCGGCTCCTTGTTCATGGGCTGGGGCAGCCCGTACCTGTACATAACGAAAAACCCCGGTCAGATGCTGACCGGGGTTGGTGTCACGGCGGTAAAGCCTGCGTAAAGATGGGATGCAAGTTGTGACAGCGGATGAAGCCCTCAGGGCTTCATGCCTCTATCAATACTGGCTGCTTTGCAGGGCAGCAATACGCTCTTCAATCGGAGGGTGGGTAGAGAACAGCTTGCCGACATGGCCGGTAATACCCATGGCTTCCACCGTCTTGGGCAGCTCACCGGGCACCATGCCACCCAGACGTGCCAGGGCGTTGATCATGGGCTGCTTGCGGCCCATCAGCTGCGCAGCGCCTGCGTCGGCGCGGAATTCGCGCTGGCGCGAGAACCAGGCCACGATGATGGCAGCCACAAAGCCCAGCAGAATGTCCATGACGATGGTGGTCACGTAGTAGCCAATGCCGGGGCCGGAGTTTTCGCTGTCGCCCTTGCGCAGGAAGCTGTCCACGGCGTAGCCGATGATGCGCGACAGGAACACCACAAAGGTGTTCATCACGCCCTGAATCAGCGTCATGGTCACCATGTCGCCATTGGCAATGTGTGCCACTTCGTGGCCGATCACGGCCTCGACTTCTTCACGCGTCATGCCTTGCAGCAAGCCGGTAGACACCGCCACCAGGGCGTTGTTCTTGAAAGCGCCAGTCGCAAAGGCATTGGGTTCGCCTTCGTAGATACCCACTTCAGGCATGCCAATGCCGGCCTTGTCGGCGAACTTGCGCACGGTGTCCAGAATCCAGGCTTCATCAGCGTTGCGCGGCTGTGTGATCACATGCACGCCACTGGTCCACTTGGCCATGGGCTTGGAGATCAGCAGCGAAATGATGGCGCCACCAAAACCCATGATGAAGGCAAAGCCCAGCAGTGCGCCCAGATTCAGGCCGTTGGCGGTCAGAAAACGGTTGACGCCCAGCAGGCTGGCCGTAATACCCAGCACGGCCACGACGGCAATGTTGGTCAACAGAAAAAGTGCAATACGTTTCATGGGGTGTGATTCTCCTCAAAGAGGGGAAAACAAATGACTGTGTATGGATGTATGGGCAATGGTGCCCCATTTCAAGCAGCGCCCGCTGGTTAGCGTCATGTTGTGGGGCGCGCTGCGCGAAACACTAGAGGATCATCATAAAAGGAAAGTTCCTCGTTCTGTGGCCACCACCCCGGCACACCCAGTACGGGCAAAGGGCTGAAGGGTTTGGTGGCCAGCACATCGGCACAGACAAGCATGTCGCGTGCCACATGCGCATCCAGCGCGCTACTGACCGCATCGCCAGATGCCTGCAGGGCGGCAGCTGTGTCTGGCGTCCACGGCAGGCACAGCACATGGGCGGTCATCGGCTTGCGTGGCTGCACCAGTTTTTCCAGCAGGGCATGGCCCACCGGCCACAGGCAGCTTTGCGCCCACAGCGGGCGCAGCTCCACCATCAGGCGCTGCCACTGGCGCGCACGCAAAGCCTCCACCAGCGGCTGCGGTGCCAGCCAGATGGCGCCGTTTTCGTCCAGCACGGTGATGGCATCGCGCAGCGGCCCCCGGCGCTGGCCCACACCATCGCGCGCAATGGCCTGTGCCTGCAGCTGGTTCAGATGGAGCTTGAGCTGTGGCCAGTGCAGCCAGATCAGCCCGTTGAAAACGTCGTGCAAATGGTCCCGCGTAGGCACGCAGCGCTGCTCGCGGATAAAGGTTTCATACGCCACACCGTCCGGCAGTGCCTCCTGTGGCACAAAGCGCAGACCAGCCTCCTGCAGCGCAGCAGGCAGATACTGGTTCAGCGCCGCATGCACAGGCAGCCCCTGCGCAATCTGTGCCACCATGGGCTGGCCAATGCGCGCCACGCTGGCCAGCCAGGGGCGGGACCAGTCGATGCTGGACACCCACGCATGCGGTGCAAAGGGGTTGATGGTGTCCATGACAGATGCGATACGTGCTTCATTCATAAAAAAGGAGCTGCCAGCGCAGCTCCTTCAAGGCTTTGGACTATAAAACTATTGCAAATGCTTGATTAGCAAGCGCAAGCAGCTATCAGTTTTAATCCACCATCTTCCAGGGCAGGGCTTCACCAAAGCGCAGTGGCTTGAGGATGGCACCTTCGCCGTACTCAAAGCTCGCAGGCGGTGTCCAGCTTTCCTTGACCAAGGTGATGGTGTCGGTATTGCGGGGCAGGCCGTAGAAATCTGCACCGTTGAAGGACGCAAAGGCTTCCAGCTTGTCCAGCGCACCGGCGTTGTCAAACACCTCGGCATACATCTCGATGGCAGCATGGGCGCTGTAGCAGCCTGCGCAGCCGGTGGCAGCTTCCTTCAGATGGGCTGCATGCGGCGCGCTATCCGTGCCCAGGAAGAACTTCTTGCTGCCGCTGGTCGCAGCCTGCACCAAGGCCAGACGGTGGGTTTCGCGCTTGAGGACGGGTAGGCAGTAAAAGTGCGGGCGCACGCCACCCAGGAAGATGGCATTGCGGTTGAACAGCAGGTGCTGGGGCGTGATGGTGGCAGCAAGAAAGTCATCGGCCGCAGCCACGTATTCGGCCGCTTCCTTGGTCGTCACGTGCTCCATGACGATCTTGAGTTCTGGGAAGTCTTTGCGCAGTGGCTTGAGCTGCTGCTCGATGAACACAGCTTCGCGGTCGAACAGGTCAATGCTCTGGTCGGTCACTTCACCGTGCACCAGCAGCACCAGGCCTTCGCGCTGCATGGCTTCCAGCGTGGGGTAGATCTTGCGCAGATCGGTCACGCCGTGGTCGGAGTTGGTGGTAGCACCTGCGGGGTAGAGCTTGCAGGCCACCACGCCTGCGGCCTTGGCGCGCACGATTTCCTCAGGGGTGAGGTTATCGGTCAGGTACAGCGTCATCAAAGGCTGGAACTTGCTGCCTGCTGGCACGGCCGACAGGATGCGCTCGCGGTAGGCGGCCGCCATCTCGGCCGTGGTGACCGGTGGCTTGAGGTTGGGCATGATGATGGCACGGCCCATCTGGCGTGCGCTGTGGGGCACCACGCAGCGCATGGCATCGCCATCACGCACGTGCAGGTGCCAGTCATCGGGGCGGGTAATGGTCAGGGTCATGGGGGAAGTCATAGCCCTATTGTCACATTGACTGCCTGCGCGCCACGCAACACATGGCGTGCATAATGAGAAACGCTCTCAATTGAAAAGAAGAAAAGCTATGACACAGGAAATGACAACGACAGCACCCGCCTTTGAGCGCGTGCGCCACCCCTTCAAGGCCCGCCATCTGCAGCTGCTCTCGCGCGAACAGATCAGCCCCGGTTTTCTGCGCCTGACGCTGGTCGGCGAGCTGCGCGACTTCTGCAGCGATGGCTTTGATGACCACTTCAAGCTCATCCTGCCGCAAGATGGCCTGGAAAAGCCCCTGCTGCCCCAGATGGTGGATGGCAAACCCTTGATCGACGGCCCCCGCCCCACCATGCGCGACTACACACCGCTGCGCTGGACCACCAACACCCTGACCGTGGACTTTGCCCTGCACGAGCACGGCCCCGCCACCGAATGGGCACGCACGGCCCCCATGGGCTCCTGGGTAGGCGTGGCTGGCCCACGCGGCTCCATGGTGATTCGCAAGGACTTTGACTGGTACTGGATGTTGGCCGATGCCAGCGGCATGCCTGCCGTAGAACGCGCGCTGGCCGAACTGCCTGACACGGCACGCGTGACCGTGCGCCTGGCCGTGCCTGCCGCCGACTGCCGCCCCCTGACCTCGGAAGCACAGGTTGATCTGCAGTGGGTAGATGCGCTCACCGATGCCGCCCAGGCACTGGAGTGGCCAGAAGGCGAAGGCTTTGTCTGGGCCGCAGGCGAGCACAGCGAGATGGCAGCACTGCGCAAGATTGCTGTGGCCAAGGGTGCATCGCCCAAGCGCATGCGCATTGCCGCCTACTGGAAGCAGGGCGAATCTGCACACCACGCAGAACTGGCCGATCAGGCATAAAAAACCATAGCTTTCAGCGCTTGCTGCATGGGCGCTGAAGGCAGTTTTGGCATAAAAAAAGCCGCTGAAACCAGCGGCTTTTTTATGGGGTGATGCCTGCTGACTCAGTGCTGCAGGATCTTGCCCAGAAAGTCCTTGGTACGGGGCTGGCGGGCTTCGGGATTACCAAAGAACTCGTCCTTGGAGCAGTCCTCCAGAATCTTGCCGCCCACGTCCATGAAGATCACGCGGCTGGCCACCTTGCGGGCAAAGCCCATTTCGTGCGTCACGCACATCATGGTCATGCCTTCGTTGGCCAGGCCCACCATCACGTCCAGCACTTCACCCACCATTTCGGGGTCGAGCGCTGAAGTGGGTTCGTCAAACAGCATGACCATGGGGTCCATGGACAGGGCACGCGCAATCGCCACGCGCTGCTGCTGACCACCCGAGAGCTGACCGGGGAACTTGTCCTTGTGTGCCATCAGGCCCACACGGTCCAGCATCTTCAGGCCGCGCTGCTTGGCGTCGTCCATGCTGCGGCCCAGCACCTTGACCTGGGCAATGGTCAGGTTCTCGGTCACGGTCAGGTGGGGAAACAGTTCAAAGTGCTGAAACACCATGCCGACCTTGGAGCGCAGCTGAGGCAGATTGGTCTTGGGCTCATGCACGGCAATGCCATTGACCCAGATCTCCCCCTTCTGGATGGGCTCCAGCGCGTTGATGGTCTTGATCAGTGTGGACTTGCCCGAGCCCGAAGGGCCGCACACCACCACCACTTCACCCTTTTGGATGCTGGTGGAGCAGTCGTTCAGCACCTGAAAGCTGCCGTACCACTTAGAGACGTTTTTGAGTTCAATCATGAATAAATCCTCAATCCTTCAGACCACGCATCAGCGGATGATGGCAATCTTCTTGTGCAGACGTTTGACCAGATACGACAGGCTGTAGCAGATCACAAAGTACGCAGCCGCCGCGGCCAGATAGGCTTCCATGGGGCGACCAAAGTTCTTGCCCGCCACCTCAAAGCCCTTGAGCATGTCGTAGGCGCCAATGGCATACACCAGCGAGGTGTCCTGAAACAGAATGATGGTCTGTGTCAGCAGCACGGGCAGCATGTTGCGGAAGGCCTGTGGCAGCACCACCAGACGCATGTTCTGGCTGTAGCTCATGCCCAGCGCCTGACCGGCATAGACCTGGCCACGCGGAATCGACTGAATGCCCGCGCGCATGATTTCGGAGAAGTACGCTGCCTCAAACGCGATGAAGGTGATGATGGCCGACAGGTCCGCGCCAATGGGCTTGCCGATGATCATGGGCATCAGCAGGAAGAACCACAGGATCACCATCACCAGCGGAATGGAGCGCATGCCGTTGACGTAGATCGTCGCAGGCAGCACCAGCCAGGCCTTGCCAGACAGGCGCATCAGCGCCAGCAGCGTGCCAAAGAAGACACCACCCAGCGTGGCAATCACCGTCAGCATCACGCTGAAGTAAAAGCCCTTGAGCACGAACTGGCTGATCAGCTCCCAGTTATAAAAAGACCAATCAAGTGCGAGATTCATGGCTTAGTGCCCTCCTGCAGCAGAGGCTGCAGACAAGCCCGGCACGCGGGTACGTTTTTCAATGAAAGCCATGATGCGGTTGATGGCGAAGGCCGAAATCACATACAGCCCCGTCACCGCCATGTAGACCTCAATGCCACGGCCGGTTTCTTCCTGCGCCTGCATGGCAAACAGCGTCAGCTCTGTCACCGACACCGCAAACGCCACGGACGAGTTCTTGAAGATATTCATGGTCTCGCTGGTCAGCGGCGGAATGATGATGCGCAGCGCATTGGGCAGCAGCACATAGCGGTAGGTCTGCCAGGTGGTAAAGCCCATGGCCAGACCGGCATAGCGCTGACCGCGGGGCAGCGCCTGAATGCCGGAGCGCACCTGCTCTGCAATACGCGCCGAAGTGAAAAAGCCCAGCGCCAGCACCACAAGGATGAAGCCGGAAACCGACTTCATGGCAGGGAAGATGGCTGGCACCACGTGGTACCAGATAAAAATTTGCACCAGCAGCGGGATATTGCGAAACAGCTCCACCCACGCATTGCCAAAACGCACCGTCCAGGGGCGGTTTTCCAGAGTACGCAAGGTACCGATCACCAGGCCAGCAGCCAGGGCCAGCGCCAAAGCCAGCAAAGACACAGACACGGTCCAGCCCCAGGCCGACAGCATCCAGTCCAGATAGGTGATGTCGCCGTCAGAGCCGAAGCAGCTGCCGCGCACTTCACGATCGATGGTGTCCTCACAGAACACCTGCCAATCCCAATTCATAGGATTTCCTTCCACTTAAACCTGCAATGGACCAGCGGTGCAGCTGGCCCGGAAGCAAAAACGCCCCGCTCCGCGTTCCGGCAGGCGGGGCGTTTTTCACTGATGGATCAGTTGTTGTAGGCTTCCTTGGGCTTGTTATTGGGGTTGTTCCATACCTCGCGCGTAGCGTCAGACAGGGGCAGACCCACGGCCACATTGGCAGGAGGGATAGGCTGCATGAACCACTTGTCCCACAGCTTTTCCAGCGTGCCGTCCTTGACCTGGCGGGCGATGGATTCGTTCACGGCCTTCAGGAACTCAGGATCGTTCTTGCGCACCATGCAGGCGATGGGCTCGGTAGACAGTGCTTCACCCACGATCACGAAGTCACCCGCGTTCTTGGACTTGGAGATATTGCCCGCCAGGATGGAGCCATCCATCACGAAGGCGTCCGCACGGCCGGTTTCCAGCAGCAGGAAGCTGTCGGCGTGGTCCTTGCCCATTACGTTCTTGAATTCAAGACCTTCGGCACGCTTGTTCTGGCGCAGCAGCTGCACCGATGTGGTGCCTGTGGTGGTGGCCACGGTCTTGCCGTTCAGGTCCTTGACGTCCTTGATGCCAGAGTCCTTGCGGGTGGCAATGCGCACCTGCTCGATATAGGTGGTGTTGGCAAAGTCCACGTCCTTCTGACGGTTCATGTCATTGGTGGTCGAGCCGCACTCGATGTCCACCGTACCGTTGACCACCAGAGGAATACGGTTCTGCGAGGTCACAGGCTGGTACTTCTTGTCAATCTTCTTGCCCAGCTTTTTTTCCAGATCAGAAACAATGTTCTCGGC
>ERZ1032269.33-NODE-33-length-26493-cov-8.865951_pt1 | contig 26493 bp, 18 predicted proteins | sample MGYA00517878_ERZ1032269 | MGnify/ENA primary metagenome ERZ1032269 (study PRJEB33719, sample SAMN04261352) | wastewater metagenome | biome: periurban shantytown; feature: human; material: feces | host: Homo sapiens | place: Peru: Lima | collected 2012-01-15 ...
CCCAGGTCGATGCGGCACGCGCCGCCGTGCAGGCTGCGCGCGCCCAGGTCACCGGCGCTGACGCCCAGGTGCAGGCCGCACAGGCCAGCGTGCAGCGCCTGGAGGTCGAACTCCAGGATGCCACCCTCACCGCACCGCGCGACGGGCGGGTGCAGTTTCGCATCGCAGCGGCCGGCGAAGTCCTGGCCGCCGGGGGAAGGGTGCTGAATCTGGTCGATCTGTCCGATGTGTACATGACGTTCTTCCTGCCCGAGACCGTGGCAGGGCGCGTGGCCATCGGCAGCGAGGCGCGCATCGTGCTCGATGCCGCGCCCCAGCTGGTCATTCCGGCAACAATCAGCTTTGTCTCGGCCACGGCGCAGTTCACCCCAAAGACGGTGGAGACGGCCAGCGAGCGCCAGAAGCTCATGTTCCGCGTGCGTGCGCAGATCGACCGCGACCTGCTCGCCAGGCACCTGCAACAGGTCAAAACGGGCCTGCCCGGTGTGGCCTGGGTCAAGCTGGACGCTCAGGCCGCCTGGCCTGAACAGCTGCAAGTCAAGCTGCCGCAATAGACGCCATGGACGCACCGGTAGCTCGCCTTAGCGACGTGGCCCTGCGCTATGGCAATGTGCAGGCACTGGCCGGCATCACGCTGGACATTCCCAGCGGCTGCATGGTGGGGCTGATCGGCCCCGACGGGGTGGGCAAATCCAGCCTGATGGCCCTGGTGGCCGGCGCGCGCGTGATCCAGCAGGGCCGCATCGACGTGCTGGGCGGCAACATCGCCGAGCGCCGCCACCGCAATGCCATCCAGCCACGCGTGGCCTACATGCCCCAGGGGCTGGGCAAGAACCTGTATCCCACGCTCTCGGTCGAGGAGAACCTGCAATTCTTTGCCCGCCTGTTCGGCCACGGCAGCGCCGAGCGGCGCCGGCGCATCGACGAGCTGACGCAGGCCACCGGCCTGTACCCCTTCCTCTTACGCCCGGCAGGCAAGCTCTCCGGCGGCATGAAGCAAAAGCTCGGCCTGTGCTGCGCCCTCATCCACGACCCCGACCTGCTGATCCTGGACGAACCGACCACGGGCGTGGACCCGCTGGCGCGCGCGCAGTTCTGGGAGCTGATCGCGCGCATACGCGGCCAGCGCCCCGGCATGAGCGTGCTGGTGGCCACGGCCTACATGGACGAAGCGCAGCGTTTTGACTGGCTGGTGGCCATGGACGCCGGCCAGGTGCTGGCCACCGGCACGCCGGCGCAGCTGCTGGCACGCACGGCCACTGCCTCGCTGGAGGAAGCCTTCATTGCGCTGCTGCCCGAGGAAAAAAAGCGCGGCCACGTGCCCGTGGTGATTCCGCCGCTGCACGTGGCCGATGACGACATCGCCATCGAAGCGCACAACCTGACCATGCGCTTTGGCGCTTTCACCGCCGTCGATCGCGTCAACTTCCGGATTCGCCGTGGGGAAATCTTTGGCTTTCTCGGCTCCAACGGCTGCGGCAAGTCCACTACCATGAAGATGCTCACCGGCCTGCTCGATGCCACCGAAGGCCAGGCCAGGCTCTTTGGCAAGGTGGTGGATGCGCGCGACATGGCCACGCGCCAGCGGGTGGGATACATGTCGCAATCCTTCTCGCTGTACAGCGAGCTGACGGTGCAGCAGAACCTGGTGCTGCACGCCCAGCTGTTTCACGTGCCGCCCGAGCAACTGCCGGCGCGCGTGCAGGAGATGATCGAGCGCTTTGACCTGGACAGCGTGCGGCACAGCCTGCCCGGCGCCCTCCCCCTGGGCGTGCGCCAGCGCCTGTCGCTGGCCGTGGCCATGGTGCACCGGCCCGAACTGCTGATCCTGGATGAGCCCACCTCGGGCGTGGACCCGGTGGCACGCGACAACTTCTGGCGCCTGCTGGTGGAGCTGTCGCGCCGCGACAAGGTCACGATCTTCATCTCCACCCACTTCATGAACGAGGCCGAGCGCTGCGACCGCATGTCCATGATGCATGCCGGCAAGGTGCTCGACAGCGACACCCCCGCAGCGCTCATGCGCAAACGCGGCGCAGCCACCCTGGAAGAAGCCTTCATCGGCTACCTGGTGGAAGCCAGTGGCGAGGCGCCTGCCTCTGCTCCCGCTCAGCAGACTGCCGCCATGGCCTCCAGCCTGCCAGCCAGCGGCCACAGCGCGATGCAGCAGCACCACCGCCTCTTCAGCATGCAGCGCATGTTCAGCTACTTCTGGCGCGAGGCGCTGGAGCTGCAGCGCGACAAGGTGCGCGCCACCCTGGCGCTGCTGGGCTCTATGCTTTTGATGCTGGTCATCGGCTACGGCATCAACATGGACGTGCAGGACATGCGCTACGCCATCCTCGACCGCGACCAGAGCGGCCTGTCGCAAAGCTATGCCCTCAACCTGGCCGGCTCCCCCTACTTCATCGAACGGCCTCCAATTGCCGACGAGGCCGACATGGACCGGCGCATGCGCAGCGGCGAGCTGACGCTGGCCATAGAAATCCCCTCCGACTTTGCCCGCGACGTGCTGCGCGGCCACCAGGCACAGATTGGCGCCTGGGTGGATGGCGCCATGCCCACGCGCGCCGAAACCGTGCTGGGTTACGTACAGGGCATGCACCAGCAGTGGCTGGCCACACAGCTGGCGGCGCGCGGCCTGACCCTGGCCCAGCCCGCCGGCATCCAGATACGCTACCGCTACAACCCCGACGTCAAGAGCCTGCCGGCCATGGTGCCGGCGGTGATTGCGCTGCTGCTGCTCATGCTGCCGGCCATGCTCACCGCGCTGGCCGTGGTGCGTGAAAAGGAGCTGGGCTCCATCCTCAACCTCTACACCACCCCCGTCACGCGCACCGAATTCCTGCTGGGCAAGCAGCTGCCCTACGTGCTGCTGGCCCTGCTCAACTTCCTGCTGATGTGCGGCATTGCGCTGCTGGTGTTTCAGGTTCCCATCAAGGGCAGCTTCTGGGGGCTGCTGCTGGCCTCCACGGTGTACGCCTTCATCGCCACGGGCATGGGCGTGCTGGCCTCTGCCCTCACCCGCAGCCAGATTGCCGCCCTGTTCCTGGCCATGATCTCCACCCTGGTGCCTGCGGTGCAGTTTGCCGGGCTGCTGCACCCGGTCAGCTCGCTGGAAGGCCTGGGGCGCATCGTGGGCGAAATCTACCCGGCCACCCACATGCTGATCATCAACCGGGGCATCTTCGGCAAGGCGCTGAACCTGTCGGAGCTGATGAGCGCCTTCATCCCCCTGCTGGCGGCAGTGCCCGTCGTCATGGGCGCCGCCATCCTGCTGCTCAAGAAACAGGAGCGATGATGCACCGCCACCTGCACAACATCTACCGCCTGGGCGTCAAGGAGCTGTGGAGCCTGTGGCGCGACCCGGTGATGCTGATCCTCATCCTCTACGTGTTCACGATCTCGGTGTACTCGGCCGCCACCGCCGTCCCGGAGACGCTGCACCTGGCCCCGATTGCCGTGGTGGATGAGGACCGTTCCCCGCTGTCCACCCGCATCGTCAGCGCCTTCTACCCGCCGCTGTTTGCCCCGGCCGAGCACATCACACACCGGCAGATGGATGCCGGGCTGGACCAGGGCCGCTACACCTTCGTGCTCAACATCCCCCCCAACTTCCAGCGCGACGTGCTCAACGGACGCCGACCCGACGTGCAGCTGAACGTGGACGCCACGCGCATGAGCCAGGCCTTTTCCGGCAGCCAGTACGTGCAGCAGATCGTGCTGGGCGAGGTCAACGAGTTCGTCCAGCGCCAGCGCAGCACGACGCAGCTGCCCGTGGAGCTGGCACTGCGCACACGCTTCAACCCGGCGCTGCAGCACAGCTGGTTTGGCTCGCTCACGCAGGTGATCAACGACGTGACGCTGCTGGCCATCATCCTCACCGGCGCAGCGCTGATCCGCGAGCGCGAGCACGGCACCATCGAACACCTGCTGGTCATGCCCGTCACCCCCACCGAAATCATGCTTGGCAAGGTCTGGTCCATGGGGCTGGTGGTGCTGCTGGCGGTGCTGCTGTCGCTGTGGACGGTCATCCAGGGCGCGCTGAACGTGCCCATTGCCGGCTCAGTACCTCTGTTTCTGACCGGGGCAGCGCTCAATCTGTTTGCCACCACCTCGCTGGGCATCTACCTGGCGACGCTGGCGCGCTCGATGCCGCAATTCGGCCTGCTGATCGTGCTGACCGTCATGCCCATGCAGCTGCTCTCGGGAGGCGCCACGCCGCGCGAGAGCATGCCCCAGCTGGTGCAGGACCTGATGCTGGCCGCGCCCACCACGCACTTTGTCGAGCTGGGCCAGGCCATCCTGTTTCGCGGCGCCGGGCTGGATGTGGTGTGGAAGCCCTTCCTGTGGCTGGCGCTGATCGGCACCGCGCTGTTCGTGCTGGCGCTGGTGCGCTTTAGAAAAACCATCGGGCAGATGGCCTGATGGCTGCCAGCGGAATTAAAATGGAGAGCTTTCCCCACACGGCCACCCAAGAGGCCGGCACCCGAGAGGGAAAGCGCGCTTTTTTTCTACTCTCAAGGACAAAAACCATGTCTCTGTTCTCCGCCGTCGAAATGGCCCCCCGCGATCCGATCCTGGGCCTGAACGAGCAATACGCCGCCGATACCAACCCACAGAAAGTCAACCTGGGCGTGGGCGTGTACTTCGACGACAACGGCAAGCTGCCTCTGCTCAAATGCGTGCAGGCCGCTGAAAAGGCCATGATGGAAGAGCCCAAGGCTCGCGGCTATCTGCCCATCGACGGTATTGCTGCCTACGACAGCGCCGTCAAGGGCCTGGTTTTTGGCGCTGACTCCGAAGTCGTGCAGTCTGGCCGCGTGGCCACTGTGCAGGCCATCGGCGGCACAGGCGGCCTGAAGATTGGTGCTGACTTCCTGAAGAAGCTCAGCCCCAACGCCAAGGTGCTGATCTCCAACCCCAGCTGGGAAAACCACCGCGCCATCTTCCAGAACGCTGGCTTCGAAGTGGGCACCTATTCCTACTACGACGCAGCCACCCGCTCGATCAACTTTGACGGCATGCTGGCTGACCTGAACGCCGCTGCTGCTGGCACCATCGTGGTGCTGCACGCCTGCTGCCACAACCCCACCGGCTACGACATCACTGCCGAGCAGTGGGAACAGGTGATTGCCGTGGTCAAGGCCAAGGGCCTGGTCGCATTCCTGGACATGGCTTACCAGGGCTTTGGCCACGGTATTGCCGAAGACGGCGCCGTGATCGGCAAGTTCGTGGCTGCAGGCCTGAACATCTTTGTGTCGACTTCCTTCTCCAAGAGCTTCAGCCTGTACGGCGAGCGCGTGGGTGCCCTGTCCGTGGTGGCCAACGACAAGGAAGAAGCTGCCCGCGTGCTGTCGCAGCTGAAGATCGTGATCCGCACCAACTACTCCAACCCTCCTACACACGGCGGTGCTGTGGTGGCTGCAGTGCTGAACAACCCCGAGCTGCGCGCTCTGTGGGAAGAAGAGCTGGCTGGCATGCGCGTGCGCATCAAGGAAATGCGCCAGAAGCTGGTGGACGGCCTGAAGGCTGCTGGCGTGCAGCAGGACATGAGCTTCATCACCACCCAGATCGGCATGTTCTCATACTCCGGCCTGTCCAAGGAACAGATGATCCGTCTGCGTTCCGAGTTTGGCGTGTACGGCACTGACACTGGCCGTATGTGCGTGGCTGCGCTCAACAGCAAGAACATTGACCACGTGTGCAAGGCAATTGCCGCTGTGATCTAAGTCTGTGAACGCCATGCCGCGCCCTCAAAGCCCGGCATGCAGCGCACACCAAAAAGGCAAGGTGATTCTCACCTTGCCTTTTTTCATGGCTGCTACCTGCCGCTACAAACAGGTAAATCTTTAAAAAATAGCTGCCAGCGCTTGCAAATCAATGCTTTCAGATAGTTTTATATCTGAAACATTGGAAATTCAAGCGCTAGCAGCTCTCTTTTTTATAAAACAGCACCCCAAACAAAGGCTGCCGAAGCAGCCTTGTTGCCGTGCATCGCCATGGCTGGCGAGGCTGCGCAATCAGTCAATCAGACCGACGAAGATGTTCTGCACGTCGTCATCATTGTCCAGACCGGCCAGGAAGGCCTGCACTTCTTCCTGCTGCTCGGCAGACAGGCTGGACATGCTCACAGGGTTCTTGGCCTTGTAGCCCAGCTTGGCCGACAGCACCTTGATGCCATGCGCAGGCAGGGCTTTGGACACTGCATCCAGATCGGTAGGCTCGGTGATGAACAGGGTCACGCCCTCTTCGTCTCCCGCTTCAAAGTCCTGTGCACCGGCTTCGATGGCGGCCAGTTCGGGGTCGGCACCGTTTTCGGCTTCACCTTCGATCATGCCTACGTGGTCAAAATCCCAGGCCACAGCCGTCATCTGGCCCTTGCGGAAGCACACGCGCATATTGGGAGCGGTACGGTTGGGGTTGTCGGTCAGGCACTCCACCATCACGGGCACGCGATGGGGGGCATAGCCTTCAAAAATCACGCTGGAGTAGTTAACCGCATCAGCGCCTGCACCCGAGCCTTTTTTGATGGCACGGTCCAGCGTGTCCTTGGGCATGGAAGCCTTGCGCGCTGCTTCAATGGCCATACGCAGGCGCGAATTGCCTGTGGGGTCGCCACCGCCCAGACGGGCTGCGACCGTAATTTCCTTGACCAGTTTGCCAAACAGCTTGCCTTTGGCATCCGCAACCAGGGCCTTGCCCTTGGCTTTCCATTGCGCTCCCATACGGGGCCTTTCTCGAAAAAGAACAAAAAAACCGCACGAGCAGTGCGGCATAGAATGCTTCGATTTATACACCTGCACCATAGGCCACAGCGCCAGCATTGCCAAGTTTTTTGACGACTCAGGCGCTGTTCTTGCGTGTTCGCAAAGTTTTGATGAGGAGGCATTCGCCCATGGTCACCCCCAGCTTTTTGCGCACCACCCCCGCCCTGTTCTGTGCCGCCCTGCTGCAGCTTGGCAGCGCACACGCCCTGCAAGTGCAGCCCGAAGTGGTCGCCCAGGGATTGCAGCACCCCTGGGCCGTAGCCTTTTTGCCCGATGGCAAATTCCTCGTCACCGAGCGCCCCGGCCGCCTGCGCACCATCACCCCCGATGGCACGCTGGGCGCACCCATTCAGGGCCTGCCCGCCATTGCCGTGGGCGGCCAGGGTGGCCTGCTGGATGTGGTGCTGGACAGTGACTTTGCCCGCAACCGCACGCTGTACTTCTGCTTTGCCGAGCCGGGCCTGAACGGCAGCAACAGCACGGCGCTGGCCAAGGCGCAACTGTCACCAGACGAAAAGCAGCTGGAAAACGTCCAGACCATCTTCAGCCAGCAACCGAAGAAAGCCAGCCAGCTGCACTTTGGCTGCCGCATCGTAGAGCGGCCCGATGGCACGCTGCTGCTCACACTGGGCGAGCGCTCTTTCTTCAAGGAAGAAGCGCAGAACCTGCAAAGCCACCTGGGCAAGATCGTGCGCATTCACAAGGACGGCAGCGTGCCCCCGGACAACCCCTTTGTGGGCCGCAGCGATGCCCTGCCTGAAATCTGGAGCTACGGCCACCGCAGCCCACAGGGCGCAGCACTGGCACCGGACGGCAGCTTCTGGATGAATGAGCACGGCCCGCAGGGTGGCGATGAAATCAACCGCCCTGAGCCCGGCAAGAACTACGGCTGGCCCGTGATTACCTATGGCGAGAACTACGGCGGCGGCAAGATTGGTGCAGGCATCACGCACAGGGAAGGCATGGAGCAGCCCGCACACCAGTGGACGCCGTCGATTGCCGTTTCTGGCATGGCCTTTATCACCTCAGACCGCTACCCCGGCTGGAAAGGCCAGATGGTGGTCGGCGCGCTGCGCGCCAAGCGGCTGGAGCGCATTACGCTGGATGGTGACAAGGTGGTGAAGACCGAACACCTGCTGCCCAACCTCGGCCAGCGTGTGCGTGATGTGCGCCAGGGGCCAGACGGCTGGCTGTATGTGCTGACCGATGAAAGCAAAGGGCAGCTGTTGCGCTTGCGCACGCCCGCGCCTTGAGCAGCAAGCTTGGCTCCTTATGACAGCTGCACCACGCCCTGACGCAGCAAAGCTTCTGCCTGCGCCGCGGCAACGGGGCGGCTGAGAAAATAGCCCTGCGCCACATCACAGCCAGCGGTCTTGAGGTAGACCAGCTGGTCTTTCAGTTCCACCCCTTCTGCCACCACCTGCATGCGCAGGTTGTGCGCCAGCGTGATGATGGATGTCACCAGCACACCGGCCTCTGTGCTGGTGCGCAATTCATTGACGAATGATTTATCCAGCTTGATGGTGTTGATGGGCAGGTTGCGGATCTGGCTCAGGCTGGAAAAGCCGGTCCCGAAATCATCCAGCGCAATCCTCACCCCCATGTGCTGTAACTGCGCCAGCACACGTGCAGCAATGCCTGCGGGCTCTACCAGACAGCTTTCCGTGATTTCGATCTGGATATCCGAGGTTCTTACGCCGTAGTGCTGCAGCCAGGTGGTCAGCCGCACGGGAAAGCCACTGTCAGCCAGCTGCAGGGGGGACACATTGAATGCCACAGGCACCAGATCCAGCCCTTGCATGCGCCAGGCGGCAATCTGGCGGCAGCAGGCCTGCATGACCCAGTCGCCCAGTGCCTCCACATGCCCATGTGCCTCAGCCAGTGGCACAAAATCGCCGGGGTAAATCAGGCCAAGCTCCGGGTGCTGCCAGCGCACCAGTGCTTCAAAACTGTCGATGGAGCAGTCATCCAGCCGCACTTTGGGCTGAAAATGCAGCACCAGCTGCTCACAGGCAATGGCCTGCGGCAGCTGGCGTGTCAGGCGCAGACTGCGCCCCGTATCCAGCTCCGGCAGGCGATCGTAGAAAGTAAAGCGGTTGCGCCCTGCTTTCTTGGAGGCGTACATGGCGGCATCCGCATGGCGGCACAGCACCTCCACATCATGGCCATCGCGCGGGAACAAAGCGATGCCCATGCTGGGCGAGGTATGTATGGGCGCAGCATCCAGCCCCTCATAAGGGGCAGCCAGGGCTGCCACCAGCTTGCTGGCCAGCGCCTCCACGTCTTCCATTCGCTCCAGCGCCGTCACCAGCACCGCAAACTCATCCCCACCCATGCGGGCAATCACGTCAGAGCTTCGGAGGATGCTGCGCAAGCGCTGGGCCACGGCCTGCAGCAAGGCATCGCCCACATGGTGCCCAAAGGAATCATTGATCTGCTTGAAGCGGTCCATGTCCAGATACAGCAGCGCATAGTGCTTGCGGCTGCGCCGGGCCAAGGCCAGGTGACTGGAAACCAGCTCATGAAACATGCGCCGGTTGTGCAGCCCTGTCAGATAGTCACTGGAGGCCAGATCCAGCGCCCTTTGCTTTTCCTGCTTCAGCTGTGCAATCAGCGTCTGCTTGTCGTGGTCTGCCCTGGCCAGCGCTTCATAAAGATGCTGCTTGCGCTGCAAGGTACGCAGCACGGCAATGGTGGCCATGATGGCCATCAGCGACACCGCCGCCAGCAGCCATCTGGTGCCTGTGACATGCTCTTGCTGTGCTGCGCGAATTTCCGCCCACTCCCGGCTCGCCACCACCGTCAAAGGCACATCGGCAACGCGATGGAATTTGGCCAGACGCATATCACCTGCACCCAGCGCCAGATTGAGTTCTCCAGAGCGCGCCTGCAAGCGCACCACTGCGGAAAGCTGCTGCACGGGCTGCGCCAGCAGGCCGCCACCGGCCAGCGCTGCCACCACGCTGCCATCCTGCGCCACCAGGTGCAGCATGCCGCTGCTGCCGAGATCCATGTCCCGGTGCAGCCGCAGAAAGTAGCCCATGTCCATATGCAGCACCAGCAAGGCCTGCAATACATCATCTGGCCCGTGCAGGCACAGCAGCAAAGGCACTTGCAACACATGCGACGGCTGTATCACAGGCGCGGCTTCTGGCTGCAGCACACGGACCTGCGGACATGCATGCTGCTGCGCCTGCAAACTGTGCAGCAGCGCGGCGCTGATCTCAGCACCAGCCAGATGCTGGCCATCAGCGCTGTACAAGGCGTGGCGCAGAAAAACGCGGTCACGCTGCAGCATTTGCTCCAGCTGCTGCTGCCAGCCGCGTTGCCCCCATAAGCCCTGCTGCGCCACAGCAGCTGCCAGCTGCGCTTTTTCCACCACCTGGCGCAGGTTCTCAGCCACGATGGCAGCCATGCCCGCCTGCTGCATGCGTGCGGCCTGGTCCACCTGCCGCGCCTGTGTCTGCCAGTGCTGGCTGCTAAACCACCAGAGCAGCAACAAAATGGCCATGACCGTGCCCACAATGGCCGCATGCAATGGTTGCCAGCCTTGCAACCAGCGACGCCAGAACACACAAGAAACAGGCAATTGAGGAGTTGGCGAAAGCACAGCGGCAGCACACATGGCAAGAACTCAAAGGAGTTCTACATTCTGTTACCGTGCAGTGACAAGGCTGTGACACAACGCCAAAGGCTACGCCCGTCACCGCCTCAGGCAGCTACCGTGCACGAAAAGGCAAGATATCCGCTTCACTTCCGCAAGCGGGAGAGGGGGTAAATACAAAATCCATAGCTACCAGTGCTTGATACATGGGCGCTACAGCCATATTTCATGAAGCACTCAACGACAGGTGCTCCCCCCACTCCCTTCTACCTGCGCCGAGGCGCGCAGCCTGTGGGGTGGCGTGTGCGCGGCAAGACGCGGGCGCAGCGCACACGCTTCGTCAACATGCTCGCCGCAGCTGTCTGAGCGCAACGACGAAGGCGTGCAGCGAGTTCTGCGGCGCACCCCACAGGCGAGCACCGCAGGTTACCCGTAGCGAATGCGAAGGGTCGCAGGTAACAGAGTCGCCTTTCTTTTACTCTCCACTCACATTGCTCCGCAATATGAGTTCCGCCCCACACAAGCGTGAAGATTCCTTTTCTTTGGCGAGGCAAAGAAAAGGAAGTCGGCTGTCGGGGCGAAACCCGACTCCCTTCGGCAAGCCAAGCATGCCACCCCCAACAAGCCCACCAAGCTCTATCGCACGCTCACCCAAAAAACCAATACGTGACCCCAATCGCCACTACCACCCCCGCCAGCTCTGCCAGCAGCGCACAAGGCACTGCATGGCGGGCCTTCTGAATGCCTACTGCGCCAAAGTACACAGCCAGTACATAAAAGGTGGTTTCGGTGCTGCCCTGAATGGTGGCGGCAGCCAGCGCGGCAAAGCTGTCCACACCCTGGCTTTGCATGGTTTCAATCAGCATGGCGCGGGCGGCGCTGCCGGAAAAGGGTTTGACAAGGGCCGTGGGCAACGCATCCACAAAGCGGCCATCCATGCCCAGCAGGTGGACGCACCAGCGAATGGCGTCCAGCACATAGTCCAGCGCGCCCGAGGCGCGAAATACCCCCACGGCGCAGAGCATGGCGACCAGGTACGGCAGCAGGCCCTTGGCCACATCAAAGCCTTCTTTGGCGCCTGCCACAAAGCTGTCATACACCGGCACCTTCTTGTACGCACCCATGCAGACAAACAGCAGAATCAAAGCAAACAGCGTGAAGTTACCCAGCAAGGATGACAGCGAAGCCAGCGCCGCCGCACTGAGCGTGGTCAGCAGCGCCATGAACGCCGCCAGGCCCAGCGCCACAGGCAGCAGATAGGCCAGTACCACGGGGCTGAAAATGGGTAGCCGCTGCACCAGTGCCACGGACAGCAGCCCGACCAACGTAGAAGCCGACGTAGCCAGCAAGATGGGCAGAAACACCAGTGTGGGGTCTGCCGCGCCCTGCTGCATGCGGTACATAAAGATGGTGACGGGCAGCAGCGTGAGCGATGAGGCGTTGAGCACCAAGAACAGAATCTGCGCGTTGGTGGCAGTGTCAGGCTTGGGGTTGAGCTCCTGCAGCGCCTTCATGGCTTTGAGGCCCATGGGCGTGGCGGCGTTGTCCAGCCCCAGGCCATTGGCAGCAAAGTTCAGGGTGATGAGGCCCAGCGCCGGGTGGCCGCGTGGCACTTCAGGCATGAGCTTGGCAAACAGCGGCCCCAGCACCTTGGCCAGCCACTGCACCACACCTGCTTCTTCGGCAATGCGCAAAAAGCCCAGCCACAGAGTGAGCGTGCCAAACAGCAGCACCATGACCTCGACCGAGAGCTTGGCCATGGCAAACAGTGCCTGCACCATCTGTGCAAACACTTGTGGCTGCCCGCCCACCAGCCATTGGGCCAGTGCCGCGATGGCAGCCACGATAAAAAAGCCCAACCAGAGGATGTTGAGCATGGTTTACTTAGGAAGCGGTGATCAGTAGGTGAAGGTTTTCACACCAGCGGCCGTCCCCATCAGGCAGACGGAGGCCTTCTGGTGGGCAAACACGCCTACGGTGACCACACCGGGCCACTGGTTGACTTCGCTCTCAAACGCCAGCGGATCGGTAATGCGCAGGCCGCGCACGTCCAGAATGTGCTGGCCGTTGTCCGTCACCAGCGGCTGGCCGTCCTTCATGCGGATGGTGGCTGTGCCGCCCATGGCTGCAAACTTGCGCGCAATCTGTGCGGCGGCCATGGGGATGACTTCCACTGGCAGGGGGAAGTTGCCCAGGGCTTCGACCAGCTTGGATTCATCCACGATGCAGACAAACTGCTTGGCCTGGGCTGCGACGATCTTCTCGCGCGTGAGTGCAGCGCCACCGCCCTTGACCATGAAGCCCTTGCCGTCGATTTCGTCCGCGCCGTCGATGTAGACCGACAGGCTTTCAACGGTATTGGCATCGAAAACCGTGATGCCCAGCGCCTTCAGGCGCTCCGTGCTGGCCACGGAGCTGGACACCGCACCCTTGATCTGGTCCTTCATGGAGGCCAGTGCATCAATGAACTTGTTGACCGTGGAGCCAGTGCCCACCCCCACGATCTCGCCGGGAACCACGTATTGCAGTGCGGCTTGACCGACCAAAGTTTTCAATTCATCTTGGGACAAAGGAGCTTGAGGTGTCGTCATGAGAGAGAATCCGGTTAATCCACCGAATTATTCCCTATGTCACTGATCCCCTACGCGCTCGTGCGACCCTTTCTCTTTGGTATGGATGCCGAACAGGCCCATGACTTCACGATGAACATGCTGGCCAAGGGCCAGGGCACACCACTGCAGATGGCCTGGTCTGCACCGCAGGTGAGCGACCCCATCACGCTGGCGGGGCTGCACTTCCCCAACCGCGTGGGCATGGCTGCGGGTCTGGACAAAAACGCCCGCTGCATCGATGCGCTGGCGGCCATGGGCTTTGGCTTTGTGGAAGTGGGCACCGTCACGCCCAAGCCCCAGCCCGGCAACCCCAAGCCGCGCATGTTCCGCCTGCCAGCGGCCAAGGGCATCATCAACCGCTTTGGTTTTAACAATGACGGGCTGGATGCCTTTATCGCCAACGTCAAGAAGTCCACCGTGCGCGCACAGGGCAAGCCCCTGCTGCTGGGCCTGAACATTGGCAAGAACGCGGTCACACCGATTGAAGAAGCCACGAACGACTACCTGATCTGCCTGGAGGGCGTGTACCCCCATGCCGACTATGTGACGGTGAACATCAGCTCCCCCAACACCAAGAACCTGCGCGCGCTGCAAAGTGACGAGGCGCTGGACGGCCTGCTGGGCGCGATTGCCACCAAGCGCGAGGAACTGGCTGCCGCACAGGGCCGCCGCGTGCCCATCTTTGTGAAGATTGCGCCTGATCTGGACGAGAACCAGGTAAAAGTGATTGCAGCGACCTTGCAGCGCCACGGCATGGACGGTGTGATTGCCACCAACACCACGCTCAGCCGCGATGCCGTCAAGGGCATGGAGCACGGCGAGGAAGCCGGTGGCCTGAGCGGTGCGCCCGCGTTTGAAGCCAGCAACCGCGTGATCAGCCAGCTGCGCGCTGCGCTGGGCAAGGGCTTTCCCATCGTCGGCGTGGGCGGCATCATGAGTGCGCAAGACGCCGTCGCCAAGATTCACGCCGGTGCAGACGTGGTGCAGATCTACAGTGGTCTGGTCTATGCAGGCCCTGCGCTGGTGACGGAAGCTGCCAAGGCCATCAAGGCCATGCGCCCTTGAGTAAAACCTCAAAAAATATAGCTGCCAGCGCTGGATATTCATGGATTTCAGATAGAAAAGTATCTGAAAGCTTTTAAACATCAGCGCAAGCAGCTATCAAAACAAAAGTCCAGCACCAGGCTGGACTTTTTTCATGGTGCGGACCAAAGCCGCAATCAGCGCTTGAAGCGACTGATCAAAGGCAGCACCCAGGCGCTGTAGCGCATGATGCGGCGCGGTCCAATCATCAAGGCTGCGCCCACCGCCGTTGCTGTGGCAAACGGGTGCAGTCTGGCAAAGGCCACCACGCGATCTGGCAGGGGCGCATCAGCACGCAGCACAGGCTTTTGCTCCTGCTTGAGCGCAAGCGCCTGCTGCTGGGCCTTGCTGGCCTGCGTCAGACGGTCACGCTGCTTGGCTATGCGCTCCAGCACGGCACGCTCCGCCGCACCAGCCTTGAGCCAACGGTGATCTTTTTCCAAAGCTTCGAGTGCAGACAGTGTTACAGGTGATTCACTGTGCGACTCGGCAGGTGTAGATACAGAGGTATTCACAGCCGCTCCTTGATCAATGACCAGTCCTTGGCCAGTTCCGCGCGTGTGAGTTCAAACGGCCTGCTGGACTTGCGCAGCACCGCCACCAGCACCAGCAGTGTTGCCACCCACGCCACAAACCATACACAGGCGATCACCCATGCCACCACGGTGCGCTGGGGCGAGTCCCAGAACTGCACCATCACGGCCATGGAGATCAGCAGCAGGGCCACAATGGTCAACCCGCCCATCACAATGCCCAGCACAAAAATGGTCTGCATGCGCTTTTTCTGCGCAGACCATTCCAGCCGAGCCAGTTCTATGCGGTCTTCTGCTGCGATGGCCCCCTCATTGAGGTTGGTCCGAATGCGCGCTAATAAACTGTCCAATCCAATCGCTGACATCCAGTTCACGGCAGATTTCCTTTGCTGGGAGGGGAAACAAGGGGCTCACGTCCACGCTTAGCGACGGGCCAGCAAGAAGCCCAGCAAGGCACCCACGGCCAGTGCAGCGCCCGCCACGCGCCATGGTTCGTCATGGGCATAGCGGTCAGCGGCATAGGCTGCGTCCTTGGCCTGACGCGCTGCTTCGTAAGCGGCGTTCAGGGTCTTTTCACGCACCTGGTATACGCTTTCGTCCAGCTTTTCGCGCAGCACATTGATCTGGGGGATGGCGTCCAGATCCTTGCTGGCCAGCAGGGTGCGAACGTCAGTGACCAGCTTTTCGAGATCGGCTTGAGCGGAAGAAACGGTGTCAGAAATTGCCATGATGGATACCTTTCTAGCTATCAGAAGAACAATCAGAGACCCGAACCTGTGTGGCCCGGGCAACGAAGACTGCGTCAGCATCTTAACGAATGCAGCAGCCCTCACCAAGTCAGTCAACAGCCATCATGCATTGCCAGCGCTTTTCAGCATTTGCAGAACATGTTCGCCAATCGCCATGCAGCTGGTCAGTCCGGGCGACTCAATGCCAAACAGATTCACCAGTCCGGCAATGCCGTGGGTGCTGCTGCCCTGAATGACAAAGTCTGCCACGGCTTCCCCCGGCCCGGAAATTTTGGGGCGCATGCCTGCATAGCCGGGGGCCAGTGCATCGTCCTTGAGCTGGGGCCAGTACTTGCGCACCTCGGCATAAAAGCCTGCGCAGCGCTGTGGGTCCACCTGCAGCTGATCCGGGCTGTCTACCCATTCCACATCCGGGCCAAACTTGGCCTGCCCGCCCAGGTCCAGCGTCAGATGCACGCCCAGGCCTGCGGCTTCCGGCACGGGATAGATCAGATGGCTGAACGGTGCCTTGCCGCTGAGCGTGAAATAGTTGCCCTTGGCAAAGTAGGCCGTAGGCACATGCTTGGCATCCAGCCCCTGAATACGCGAAGCCACCTCGGGCGCATACAGGCCTGCGGCATTGATGACTTCCTGCGCCAGCAGTTCAGTACCGTCTTCGGTGCGCAGCAAGATGCCATCGGCCTGCACCTGGCCTGCCACCACAGGCGAGAGCAAGGCCAGCGCGCCGCCAGCTTGCTCCATATCGCCCTGCAGTGCCAGCATCAGCCCATGGCTGTCCACAATGCCGGTGCTGGGTGAAAGCAGCGCTGCCTGGCATTGCAGTGCAGGCTCCAGCGCCTGCGCCTGGTCGCGCGTGAGGAGTTGCAGGTCATGCACGCCATTGGCCGCTGCTTTTTGCTGGATCTGCTGCAACTGCGCGACCTGCTCGCCACTGGTGGCCACAATCAGCTTGCCGCAGCGGCGGTGTTCCACATTTTTTTCTGCGCAGTAGGCATACAGCAGTTCCTTGCCCTGCACGCACAGCCGCGCCTTGAGCGAGTCTTTGGGGTAGTAGATGCCGGCATGAATCACCTCGCTGTTGCGAGAGCTGGTGCCCGTGCCAATCGCATCGGCCGCCTCCAGCACAATCACCTCGCGGCCTGACTGGGCCAGCGCACGCGCCACAGCCAGCCCCACCACACCTGCACCAACCACTACGGTTTGCACCTGATCGACCATTTGCCTGCCCCCTAATGAATTTGTCTCTGCGCCTAGCGTACGCCGATTGCGAACCCATCAGGCTTAAGAATTGCTGACATCGTCCTCATCAGCAGGCGCAGTCTCTACAGGCAGTTCTCCACGCACCAAACGTGCCAGCGCGTCTTCAAAAGCTTCCCGCGTGCCAATGCGATGCATGGGGGGCAAAGCCTGCACCAGGCGCTTGCCATAAGACTTGGTGCGCAGCCGGGTGTCAGCCACCACCAGAATGCCGGTGTCAGTTTCGCTGCGAATCAGGCGGCCCGCCCCCTGCTTGAGCGCCATGGAGGCCTCGGGCAGCATGTAGTCCACAAAGGGGCTACGGCCAATGGACTCCAACTGGCGCGAACGGGCATCGACCAGCGGGTCGTCCGGCGGCGGGAAAGGCAGCTTGTCAATCACCACCAACTGCAGCGCATCGCCCGGAATGTCCACGCCCTCCCAGAACGTGGAAGACGCCACCAGCATGCAGCCGCGACCGTTGACCGCGCCTGCGCGAAAGCGCTCCATCAGCACATGCTTGGAGCCCTGCCCCTGCACCAGCACGTCCATGGGTTCAAACATGCCAAAGCGCTGCTGCAGCAGCTGGCCGATAGTCTCCAGGGCCTTGAGCGTGGTGGTGAGCACCAACGTGCGGCCACCCAGCACCTGGGCGCCATCGCCTGCAAGCTGCGCCACCGCAGCGCTGTGTTCAGCCTGCTGCGCGGGGTCTGGAAACACTTCAGGCACATAGAGCACAGCCTGGCGCTGATAGTCAAACGGGCTTTCTACCTTGAGCACCCGTGCCTGTCGCAGGCCGCAACTTTCCGTGAACCAGCGCATGTCATCGTCATCACCCAGCGTGGCCGAGGTAAACACCCAGGCCTGGCGCGGTGCGGCGGCTTCGTCCTGGGCATCGTCCGTGTCCTGCAGGTGCTCCCGCATCAGGCGGGCAATGTTCAGGGGCGACTCCATCAGCCGCAGGTGCTGGCGCGTCACTTCCAGCCAGCGCACTGCGTCATCAGGCACAGGCTGGGCGAAGCTGGCCAGCTGCGACAGCAGGCGTGCACCGCGCTCGTACAGCGGCAGCAAGGCATGGGCGGTTTCTGTCACCTGCGCCAGTGCCAGCAGCAAGGCGCGCAAGGCCTGCCCTGTGGCATGCAGGCCTTTGCGCCAGCTGCTCTCCGGCAGCCCATCCGGTGCAGCCCCCAGCCAGCGCAACCTTGTGCCCTGCGGCACGCTGCCCGCCACTGCCCGCCAGGTGTTGATGGCGTGCTCCAGCTGGGCCAGCAGCTGCATCCAGTCTGCCTGCCCCCGGGCATGCAGGTTCACATCAGCCAGCACATCCTTGATATAGCCCTGCAGCTGGCGTGTCCCCAGTACCCAGCCCGCAAACTGAATGCCGGTTTCGTTGAGCTGGTGGGCCTCATCCATGACCACGACACCGGCGGAAGGCAGCAACTGCGCCACGCCCGAGTCGCGCACTTCCATGTCGGCAAAAAACAGGTGGTGGTTGACCACGCAGATATCGGCCTGCAGCGCCTGTGCACGTGCGGTGTTGACGTGGCACTGCTCCCAGTGCTCGCAGCTGCTGCCCAGGCAGTTGTCCTTGGTGGAAGTGACCAGCGTGGTCACGGCAGAGTTTTCGGCCAGCCCCGGCAGCTCCGCCAGATCTCCCGTGCGTGTGCCATGCGACCATTGCTGCACACGGGCAACGGCGCGCAGCACCTGGGGGTCCAGCGGCACTTTGCTCTGGTGGACCTGGCCCATGCGGTGCAGGCACAGATAGCTGGAGCGGCCTTTCAGGCGCGCAATGCGCAGCGGCATGCCCAGCGCCTGCACCAGCCGTGGCAGGTCACGCAGATAAAGCTGATCCTGCAAGGCCTTGGTGGCGGTGGAGATCACCACGCGCTTGCCGCACAGCAAGGCAGGCACCAGATAGGAAAAAGTCTTGCCCACGCCCGTGCCGGCTTCAGCCACCAGCACGCCACCACTTTCAATGGTGGCAGCCACGGCCAGCGCCATGGCGGTCTGCCCGGTGCGCGGGCGGAAATGTGGCTCTGCACGTGAGAGCCAGCCGTCCTGCGCAAAGGCTGCGGCAACTTGTTCCTCAAGAGTCATGGGGGCTATCCACTTGGCAGTCAGTCACCACAGGCACAGGAACTACAAAGATTTCAGCCCGTACTTCCCACTGAAATCGCCACAGCTATGGCACTGGCGACCCGGGCCGCATCAGTCCTTGGGCTGGGGCAAACCTTCGGGCACAGGCAATGGATTGCCGCGCTGCACATTGGGCTGCGACTCCTTGCTGGCGCGGCGTTCTGCGGCTTTTTGCTGCTTTTCCTGCATGGATTTTTTCACGCGGGCGCGGCGCTCTTCCTCAGCTTGCTCACGCTCAGCAAGCTCCACAGCCTTGTTCTGGCGTGCCTGCTCGGTCTTGACCGCACGCTCACGCGCCTGTGCTTCACGCTCTGCCTGTACGCGCGCCAGATCAGCCTCCGACTGCGCTGCAGATGGCGTTACCGATGGCTCTGCGGCAGCTTGCTCTGGATTGGCTTTTTCAGCCGCTGCAGAAGGCGCCCGACGCTCTGTGGCGTTCATGGGTGCGGGGCTGCGCTCACGTTTTTTCTGCTCAATCTGGCGCAGGCGGGCATCAGCCTTTTCCTGACGCTCCTGCTGCTTGAGTTCCTGTTCACGCTGGCGCAGCGGCAGCTCCTGCTCACGTGCGGTCTGGCGCGCATCGCGCAGACAGTTCTCCACCGCAAAGCGCTGCCAGCAGGCCGTTTCGGCTTCCTTTCTGCGGGCTTCAATGGTCTGACGCGCCTGTTCAATCTCGGCACGCTCCCTGTCACGCGCCTGTGCACGCTGCTCAAGTGCGGCAGCATGGGCCGCCTCATCCTGCACATCGCTCTGTGCGCAGACAGCGGCAGACAGCAGACTCAACATCAGGGCACTGCACGTACGGGGAAGCCAGCAAGAAAGGTTCATGGTTGCTCGTCAAAAACTCAGGTCAGTCCAGTATCTACCACGCGGCGTTCGAGCGACAGATACTCTTGCGACTGCATTTCATTCAAGCGTGACACTGTACGCGGAAATTCATGGGCCAGTGGGCCTTCGGTGTACAGCTGTTCAGGAGGCACGGCTGCCGACATGATGAGTTTGACGCGACGGTCGTACAGCACATCCACGAGCCAGGTAAAGCGGCGTGCAGGCGATGCCATGTTGACCGGCATGTAAGGCACGTTGGACAGCAGCACCGTATGGAACTGCGAGGCAATTTCCAGATAGTCGTTCTGCGAACGGGGACCGCCACACAGTTCGCGGAAGTCAAACCAGATCACGCCACCAGCACGGCGCACGGCAGGAATCTCGCGCGACTCGATCTTGAACAGCGGTTTTTCTTCGGGCGCATCGATCAGCTGCTCAAAGGCCTGCTGCATCGCAGCGTCAGACGCCTCTCCCAGCGGGCAGTGGTAGAGCTTGAGCTTTTCCAGCGTGCGGCGGCGGTAGTCCGTGCCATTGTCCACGTTCACCACATCCATGCGTGTGTTGAGCAGATCAATGGCGGGCAGGATACGGTCGCGGTGCAGGCCGTCCGGATACAGGCCATCGGGGGTGAAGTTGGACGTGGTCACAAAACCCACACCGTTGTCAAACAGAGCCATCAGCAGACGGTACAGGATCATGGCGTCCGTGATGTCCGCCACGTGGAATTCGTCAAAGCAGATGAGCTTGTAGCGCTTGGCAATTTTTGCACCCAGGGCATCGAGCGGGTTCTGCGTGCCCTGCAGCAGATGCAGCTCGCGGTGCACCTCGCGCATGAACTCATGAAAGTGCAGGCGTACCTTGCGCTTGATGGGGACGGTATTGAAAAAGCAATCCATCAGAAAGCTCTTGCCGCGCCCCACCCCGCCGTACATGTAGACACCACGCGGGATTTCAGGTTTGCGAAACAGCTTCTTGATCGCGTTCGAGCGTTGCGCCTTGTAAGCGGCCCAATCATCGGCACAGCGCTGCAGCGCTTCTACGGCGCGCAGCTGCGCAGGGTCGGCAGTAAAGCCTTTGGCGGCAAGTTCGGCCTCGTAGGCCGCACGGACAGACTGGCTCATGCTCAACAATTCTTTCTGCTTGCCTGCCTCACACGCAGGCAACACATAAAACGATAGCGCCAAGCGCAGGCAGAACCTGGGCTTGGCGGCTATTTGGCTTCTAAAAAAGTTTAGAAGTTCAGCGTACGCTTATCCACGGCCAGCGCAGCTTCCTTGGTGGACTCGGACAGCGATGGGTGTGCGTGGCAGATACGGGCGATGTCTTCGCTCGATGCCTTGAACTCCATGGCCACAACAGCTTCGGAGATCAGTTCGGAGACCATGGGGCCGACCATGTGCACGCCCAGGATTTCGTCGGTCTCGGCATCGGCCAGGAACTTCACCATACCCGTGGTATCGCCCAGGGCACGTGCACGGCCGTTGGCCAGGAAGGGGAAAGTACCAGCCTTGTACTTCACGCCCTGCTCCTTGAGCTGCTGCTCATTGCGGCCTACCCATGCCACTTCGGGGCTGGTGTAGATCACGGAAGGCAGTGTCGCAAAATTCACATGACCATGCTGGCCAGCGATGCGTTCGGCCACTGCCACGGCTTCTTCTTCCGCCTTGTGTGCCAGCATGGGGCCACGCACCACGTCACCCACGGCCCACACGCCAGGCAGATTGGTCTTGCACTCGTCGTCCACGACGATCATGCCGCGCTCGTCCACCTTCAGGCCCACGGCTTCCGCGTTCAGACCATTGGTGTTGGCGGTACGGCCGATGGAGACGATCAGCTTGTCCACTTCCAGCGCCTGGGCTTCGCCCTTGGCATTGGTGTACTCCACCTTCACGCCTGCACCGGAGGTGTCGACGTTGGAGATCTTCACGCCCAGCTCGATCTTCAGGCCTTGCTTGTCAAAAGCCTTCTTGGCTTCCTTGGCGATCTGCTCGTCCACGGCGGGCAGGAACTTGTCCATACCTTCCAGCACGGTCACTTCCGTGCCCAGACGGCGCCAGACGGAACCCATTTCCAGACCGATCACGCCAGCGCCGATCAGACCCAGCTTCTTGGGCGCTGCGCCGATGCGCAGTGCGCCGTCGTTGGACAGCACCTTTTCTTCGTCAAAAGGCACGCCGGGCAGTGCACGGGCGTTGGAGCCTGTGGCCACCACGATCTGGTTACCCACCAGCGTTTCTTCGCTCTTGCCTGCAACCTTGATTTCGTAGCCGCCTTCCACTGCCTTCACAAATGAAGCCAGACCGTGGAAGAAAGTGACCTTGTTCTTCTTGAACAGGTACAGGATGCCGTCGTTGTTCTGCTTCACGATGGCGTCCTTGCGGGCGATCATCTTGGGCACATCGATGGCCACTTCACCCGTGCTGATGCCGTGCTCACCGAAGTGCAGCTTGGCATGTTCAAAGTGCTCGGACGACTGCAGCAGGGCCTTGGAAGGAATGCAGCCCACGTTGGTGCAGGTACCGCCAGGTGCAGGCGTGCCAGCAGCGGTGCTCCAGGCATCAATACATGCCACGTTCTTGCCCAGCTGGGCAGCGCGGATGGCTGCGATGTAGCCGCCGGGGCCGGCGCCGATCACGATAACGTCAAATTGCTTGCTCATGTCTCAAAATCTCTTGTCTGAAGTGCTTGAAAAAACCCACCGCAGGGCGTGGCCGAGGGTGGGTTTTCGTCGTGGTGCGAACCCTGTGTGAATTACAGGTCGAACAGCAGGCGGGAAGGATCTTCCAGCGCTTCCTTCATGGCCACCAGGCCCAGCACGGCTTCGCGGCCGTCGATGATACGGTGGTCATACGACATGGCCAGGTAGTTCATGGGGCGCACCACCACTTGGCCGTTTTCGACCACAGCGCGATCCTTGGTAGCGTGCACGCCCAGAATGGCAGACTGAGGAGGGTTGATGATGGGGGTAGACATCATCGAACCGAAAGTGCCGCCATTGGAGATGGAGAAGGTACCGCCAGTCATCTCTTCGATGCCCAGCTTGCCGTCCTTGGCCTTCTGGCCGAATTCAGCAATCTTCTTCTCGATGTCGGCAAAGCTCATCTGGTCAGCATTGCGCAGGATAGGCACCACCAGACCACGAGGCGAGCCAACAGCGATACCGATGTCGAAGTAGCCGTGGTAGATGATGTCGTTGCCGTCCACCGAAGCGTTCAGCACGGGGTACTTCTTCAGGGCATGCACAGCAGCCTTCACGAAGAAGGACATGAAGCCCAGCTTCACGCCGTGTTCCTTGGTGAAAGCGTCCTGGAACTTCTTGCGCAGCTCCATCACAGGAGCCATGTTCACTTCGTTGAACGTGGTCAGGATGGCGTTGGTCGATTGCGACTGCAGCAGGCGCTCAGCAATACGTGCACGCAGACGTGTCATGGGCACGCGCTGCTCAGGACGGCCGGACAGGTCTTCCTTGAAAGCAGGAGCAGCCACCTGAGGCAGGGCAGCCTTGGGAGCGCCTGTGGGGATGGCAGCGCCAGCCTTGATCGCGGCCAGTGCATCACCCTTGGTCACGCGACCGTCCTTGCCTGTACCAGCCACGTTAGCGGCAGACAGGTTGTTCTCAGCCAGCAGCTTGGCAGCAGCAGGCATGGCAACATCGCCCTTGTTGGCTGCAGGTGCAGCAGCAGGAGCGGGTGCGGCAGCAGGGGCTGCTGCAGCGGCGGGAGCAGATGCTGCAGCGCCAGCCACGGCTTCGGTGTCGATCTTGGCGATCAGCTGCTCGGCAGTCACGGTTGCACCGTCACCCTGCACGATTTCCACCAGCACGCCAGCCGAAGGTGCGGGCACTTCCAGCACGACCTTGTCGGTTTCGATTTCGATCAGGATTTCGTCCACAGCGACAGCTTCGCCAACCTTTTTCTTCCAGTTGAGCATGGTCGCTTCTGCGATGGATTCGGACAGCTGGGGAACCTTAACTTCTACGATTGCCATTTTGAATTCTTTCTAAAAGTTTGTGAGGAGCCCCGCCACAGCGGGGCTGGTCTACTTTTAATTACTTGGACAGTACAAAGCCCTTGAGCTTGGAGAACGCAGCTTCCACCAGGTTCTTCTGCTGCTCAGCGTGCAGGTGGGCATAGCCCACGGCTGGCGATGCCGATGCGGCACGGCCGGCATAACCCAGCTTCTGGCCTTCGGACATGTTTTCGTAGATGTTGTGCTGAATGAAGAACCACGCACCTTGGTTTTGTGGTTCGTCCTGGCACCACACCAGCTCCTTGGCATTGGCGAACTTCTTGAGTTCGGTTTCGAACGCCTTGTGCGGGAAGGGGTACAGCTGCTCGACGCGGATGATGGCCACGTCAGAAGCTTCCTTCTCGGCGCGCTTCTTGACCAGGTCGTAGTAGACCTTGCCGGAGCAGGCAATCACGCGCTTGACCTTGTCGGCGTTGGCCAGGATGGCTTCGTCGCGCTCGCCCAGCACGGTCTGGAAGGCACCAGAGGTGAACTCGGTCAGAGGCGATGTTGCGTCCTTGTTACGCAGCAGCGACTTGGGCGTCATGATCACCAGGGGCTTGCGCAGCTTGCGCACCATTTGGCGACGCAGCACGTGGAAGATCTGGCTGGCCGTTGTGGGCTGCACGATCTGCATATTGGTGTCAGCGGCCAGCTGCATGAAGCGCTCCAGACGGGCCGAGCTGTGCTCTGGACCCTGGCCTTCGTAGCCGTGAGGCAGCATCAGTGTCAGGCCATTGATACGGCCCCACTTCACTTCACCGGAGGCGATGAACTGGTCGATCACCACTTGCGCGCCGTTGGCGAAGTCACCGAACTGAGCTTCCCAGATCACCAGGGTGTTGGGGTCGTTCGATGCATAGCCGTATTCAAAGCCCAGCACTGCTTCTTCAGACAGGATGGAGTCGATCACGGTGAACGGAGCCTGGTTTTCAGCCACGTTCTGCAGTGGGATGTAGGTACCTTCGTCCCACTTCTCACGTTTTTGGTCGTGAATCACTGCATGGCGGTGGGTAAATGTGCCACGGCCGCTGTCTTCACCGGACAGACGCACGGGGTAGCCCGAAGCCACCAGCGAAGCAAACGCCATGTGTTCGCCCATGCCCCAGTCGACATTGATCTCTCCACGGCCCATGGCTGCACGGTCGTCGACCACCTTTTTGACCAGAGGGTGAGGATTGACGTTATCTGGCAGCGTGGTGATCTTCTCGGCCAGACGCTTCCACTCGGTCAGAGGGATCGCGGTATCGCCTGCATCGGTCCACTTCTGGTTCAGGAAGGGGCTCCAGTCCACAGCGTACTGGCTCTTGAAGTTGGTCAGCACCACTTCCTGGGTGTGACGGCCTTCGTCCATGGCTGCGCGATAGGCCTTGACCATGTCGTCGCCCAGCGTATCGCCCAGACCTTGAGCAGCCAGCTTGTCTGCGTACAACTTGCGAGTGCCGGGGTGAGCGGCAATCTTTTTGTACATCAGGGGCTGTGTCAGCGCAGGGGTGTCCTGCTCGTTGTGGCCCAGCTTGCGGAAGCAGACGATGTCTACGACCACGTCCTGCTGGAACTCCATGCGGTAGTCCAGCGCCAGCTGCATGCACAGTGCCACAGCTTCTGGATCGTCACCGTTGACGTGCAGCACAGGCGACTCCACCATCTTCACGATGTCCGTGCAGTAGGTGGTCGAACCCTTGTCGCGGGGGTCAGAGGTGGTGAAACCAATCTGGTTGTTGATGATGATGTGTACCGTGCCGCCAGTGCTGTAACCACGGGTCTGCATCAGCGCCAGGGTTTCCTGGTTCACGCCTTGGCCAGCAAAAGCCGCGTCACCGTGCACCAGCACAGGCAGCACTTGCTTGCCTTCGGGGTCGTTGCGGCGATCCATGCGCGAGCGCACCGAGCCTTCGACCACAGGGTTCACGATTTCCAGGTGGGAAGGGTTGAACGCCAGCGACAGGTGCACAGGGCCGCCTGCTGTGGATACGTCCGAGCTGAAGCCCTGGTGGTACTTCACGTCACCAGCGGGCAGGTCTTCAGGGGCAGTGTGATCGAACTCAGCAAACAGGTCCTTGGGCATCTTGCCCAGGGTATTCACCAGCACGTTCAGACGACCACGGTGGGCCATGCCGATCACGATTTCCTGGATACCCTTCTTGCCGCCAGCGTTGATCAGCTCGTCCATCGCCACGATGAAGGACTCACCACCTTCCAGCGAGAAGCGCTTCTGACCCACATACTTGGTGTGCAGGTAGCGCTCCAGGCCTTCAGCAGCGGTCAGGCGATCGAGAATGCGTTTTTTCTGTTCAGCGTCCAGTACAGGCTTGGAGCGAATGGACTCCAGGCGCTGCTGCCACCAGCGCTTTTGCGCCTGGTCGGTGGCATACATGAATTCAGCACCGATGGTGCCGCAGTAAGTCTCGCGCAGCGCATTGATCAACTCGCGCAAGGACATGGTTTCCTTGCCGAAGAATGTGTTGCCTACGTTGAATACGACTTCCAGGTCGGCATCAGTGAAGCCGTAGAAAGCAGGGTCAAGCTCAGGAATTTCAGGACGCTCGGTGCGCTTGAGTGGGTCCAGATCAGCCCAGCGCTGGCCCACATTGCGGTAAGCGGCAATCAGCTGCTGCACAGCCACGCGCTTGCGGCCCATTTCCGTGTCAGCGCCATTGGCCACCACGACGGTGGTGTGGCCTTGCTTGGCACGCTCGGCAAACGCATTGATGACGGGCAGGTGGGGGATGTCTTTGGCGTTGCTGCCATCTACTGCAGGCACGTGCTGCAGGGCATCAAAGTACTCACGCCAAGAGTCTGGAACGCTGCCTGGGTTCTCCAGATAGCTTTCGTACATCTCTTCGACGTAAGGTGCGTTACCACCGAAGAGATAGGTGTTGCCTTGGTAGGCTTTGTAGACAGTGGGCTGATCGCTCATATTCCGCTGAC
>ERZ1032269.36-NODE-36-length-26104-cov-10.901877_pt1 | contig 26104 bp, 25 predicted proteins | sample MGYA00517878_ERZ1032269 | MGnify/ENA primary metagenome ERZ1032269 (study PRJEB33719, sample SAMN04261352) | wastewater metagenome | biome: periurban shantytown; feature: human; material: feces | host: Homo sapiens | place: Peru: Lima | collected 2012-01-15 ...
GGTTCTGTGAATTGCAATAAATGGTTACAAAGTATTTTGGAAAAAAGGATACCCCATCCTCACCGAGTTACTACCGAGAGAAATTTGAACAATGGTTGCCTGCAGCCTGCCAGCAGGCTAAGCAGTAAAAATGTAGACCTTGTCCTACAAAGTGGACAGCACCAGCGCAGCCAGCGGCGCCGTTTCTGCGCGCAGGACGCGGGGGCCCAGGGTGACGGGCATAAAGCCGCTGTTGCGGGCCAGCAGCTCTTCCTGCTCGGTCAGGCCGCCTTCGGGGCCGGACAGAAAAAATACGGGCTGGGCAGCATCGGCGCCGAGCACCTGCTGCAGCGGCTGAGTGCCATCTGCCAGCGACAGCACGGCGCGCAGCCCTTGGGCGGGCGCCTGTTGCAGCCACTGCGCCAGCGTCACTGCTTCATGGATGACGGGCGCACGGTTGCGGCCGCACTGCTCGCAGGCGGCCACGGCCACGGCCTGCCAGTGCGCGCGTTTCTTGTCGCCACGTTCACCCTTGAGCTTGAGCACGCTGCGCTCAGCCAGCAAGGGGGTGATGCTGGTCACACCCAGTTCCGTGGCTTTTTCGACCAGCCAGTCCATGCGCTCATTGGCGGTGATGCCGGCCAGCAGGTGCACGGGGCGGGTGTTTTCGCGGTCTGCCGCCACGTGCTGGTCAATGCGCACGGCCACGTCGCTGCGGCCCATGCGGGTGATGGTGGCCTGCCACTCACCGCCCGGGCCGTCCTGCGCGCCATCGAACAAGGTGATGGTGTCCCCGGGCTGCATGCGCAGCACCTGCACATGGCGTGCAGCACCCGCGGGCAGCTCCAGTTCAGCGCCGGCCGTCAGTGGGAGAGGGCAGTAAAAACGTGGCATGTTGATATAAAAAAAGAAGCTGCCAGCGCTTGAAAAATCTTGCTTTTCAAATGATTTTTCTTTGAAATCAAGATTTATCAAGCCGTAGCAGCTATGGTTTTAGATGCGCCCGTAGGCGTAGCCCACCTGGGGCTGGATGTTTTCGATCTGGTCGATCAGGTGCAGCAGCGGCTTGAGTTCGCGGTAGCGGCTGCAGGTCGAGCGCAGGTAGTGGATAAAGCGCGGCGTGTCGGCCAGGTACTTGGGCTTGCCGTCACGCAGCGTCAGGCGCGCAAAAATGCCTGCCACTTTCAGGTGGCGCTGCAGGCCCATCCATTCGACGGCGCGGTAGAACTCGCCAAAGTCATCACCCCAGCCGCTGGCGCTGGTGGCACCCACCAGACCGGCCTTGCGCGCCTTTTCCCAGTAGCGCACGGTGATGTCGATGACAAAGTCTTCCTCCCAGCTCAGGAAGGCATCGCGCATCAGGCTGGCAATGTCGTAGGTGACGGGGCCATAGACGGCGTCCTGGAAGTCCAGAATCGACAGGCCAGCGCCATCCCTGGCAGGCAGCATCAGATTGCGCGGCATGAAGTCGCGGTGCACATAGACGCTGGGCGCGCGCAGGTTCTCGGCCACGATGGTGTCGAAGGTTTTGGACAGCATGGCCTGCTGCTTGTCGTCCAGCGTGAACTGGCGGTGCTGGGCCACATACCAGTCCGGGAAGAGCTGCAGCTCGCGGCGCAGCATGGCTTCGTCATAGGCTGGCAGCACACCGGGCTTGGAGGCCAGCTGCCAGCGCAGCAGCAGCTCCATCGCCTCGCGATACCAGGGCTCAGCGTTGCGTGGCTGCTCGGGGTGGAGGATTTCAATCAGCGTGCGGCTGCCCATGTCGGTCAGCAGCATGAAGCCATTGGCTGCATCCCAGGCCAGGATCTCAGGCACAGGCAGGGCGGCCTCTGCCATCAGCTGCTGCACATGCACAAAAGGCTGGCAGTTTTCCTTGTCAGGCGGCGCATCCATGATGATGAGGCTGTCGCCAGAGCGGGTATCAATGCGCAGATAGCGGCGAAAGCTTGCATCGGCGGATGCCGGGCGTAGACTGTCGGGACACAGCGCATGCTGTGGTGTCAGGCCGGACAGCCATTGTGCAAACAATGTTTGACGGCCAGGGTCGGCCCAAACAACGGTAGATGTGGGGAGGATAGGATCGCTCATGGATAATCCGATTCTACAAACGGCCTGGATTCCCTCCGTGCTTGCCCTCCATCTCCGCTTTGACTGAATGCGCCTGTGAGCCCACACGCTTTTTCTTTGCCTTCGCCATCGACCCTGTTTCGCCTGCGCCCACTGGCTGCTTCTGTTGCCATGGTGTGGGCTGCCGCCGCGCATGCACAGGCTCAGACACCGGCGCTCAGTTCCTGGGACACGGCGCTGCCTGCTCCGCAATTGAAGTCCAGCAGCCAGCTGGCCGAGCAGTTGCCCGCAGAGTTGCGCGATCAGCTGCCGTCACACATCCGTGCGGAGCAGATTTCCGGGCAGGCCGACATCAATGTGGTGCTGGAAGGGGGCGCCGAACTGCGCCGGGGCGACACCATCATCCGTGCGGACCGTGTGGAATACAGCCTGCCGGACGACACCGTGCAGGCACAGGGCAATGTGCACATCAACAGCGGCGGCAATATCTATCAGGGCACATCGCTGAAGCTGCAGGTCGATGCCTTTCAGGGGGACTTCAACGAAGCCACCTACCAGTTTCTGGCCACGCAGGGCCATGGTGATGCTGAGCGCATCGAGTTTCTGGACCGTGAAAACAGCGTGGTCCATCAGGCCACCTACACCACCTGTCTGCGCGACGACAGCGCCAGCTGGGAGCCTGACTGGATGATCCGCGCCAAGCGCATCACCCTGGACCGCAACGAAGATGTAGGCGTGGCCTATGGCGGCACACTGGAATTCAAGGGCGTGCCGATTCTGCCGATTCCGGCCATCAGCTTTCCGCTGTCTGACAAGCGCAAATCGGGCCTGCTGCCGCCCACCATTGGTGTGGACAGCGTCAGCGGCGTTGAATACAGCCAGCCGTATTACTGGAATATTGCGCCCAATCGCGATGCCACCATCACCCCCACCATCATGAGCAAGCGCGGGGTGAGCCTGAATACCGAGTTCCGCTATCTGGAGCCAAATTACGACGGCAACCTCGATCTGCAGTACATGCCCAATGACAAGCTGCGTGACCGGGATCGTTGGGGTTATCACTGGCGCCACGATACAGCGCTGAACAGCCCGTTTGGTGCGCTGGGCTTGAAGTGGAATCTGCTGCGCGTCAGCGACAACGACTACTGGCGTGACTTCCGCCGTCTGCCAGGCGACAGCAGTGATTCCCGCTATAGCGACCAGCGTCTGCTCAGCAGTGACGGACGTCTGTCCTGGGCGGGTGGCAATCACCGGGTGTCTCTGTATGCCCAGCAGTGGCAGGTGCTGCAGGACCCGGAAGCACCGATTGCGCCACCTTTTAACCGCATGCCGCAGCTGCAGTGGAGTTATGACACCACCCAGTGGGCTACCCAGGGCTGGGATGTGGCCCTGCGCGCAGATACGACGCGTTTTGAGGCAGACACTTGGTACGGGGCGAAGAACCTTGCCAATGGCCAGCGCAGCTTTGCCCATTTCGCGGCCAGTCGCCCCTTCCTGCTGCCGGGCGGCTTTGTAACGCCCTCGGTGAAGCTGCAGGCAAACCATTACCAACTGTCGGCCAGCCAGACGCAGCTGGACGCAGTGAACAGTGGCTATGCGCGTAGCAGGTCGTTCGCTATCCCTACGCTCAGTCTGGATAGCGGCCTGGTGTTTGAGCGTGATACCTCTGCGTTTGGCCGTTCCTATGTGCAGACACTGGAGCCTCGCGCCTTCTATACCTATACACCCTACCGCGACCAGAGCATGGTGCCGCTGTATGACACAGCGCTCACGGACTTCAACTTTGGCTCTATCTACAGCTCCAACAGCTATACGGGCTACGACCGCATCGCTGACAACAATATGGTCACAGTGGGGCTGACCACGCGCTATCTGGACCCTGACGATGGTGCTGAAGTGGCCCGCCTGGGTTTTGCGCAGCGTTACCGCCTGGAAAATCAGCGCGTCAGCCTGGGTTATGACAAACCCGGTACCAAGGGCTGGTCAGACATTCTGATTGGCGGTGGCGTGAACTGGTCCAACCGCTGGAGCACGGACGCCATGGTGCAGTACAACCAGGACACCCGTAACACGACACGCTCTTCCGTCAGTGGTCGCTATAGCCCGGGGCCTTATAAAGTCCTCAGTGCGGCATATCGTTACCAGCGCGAAAACAGTATGCCTATGGTCAATGAAGGCAGTGAACAAATTGATCTGGGCTGGCAGTGGCCGCTGAACCAGGGGCGCAAGGACCAGTTCGGCCAGGCCACGGGCGGTGGCCGCTGGTACAGCGTAGGCCGCCTGAACTACAGCATGTATGACAAGAAGCTGGTCGACGCCATTGTGGGTTTTGAGTACGACAGCTGCTGCTGGATTGGCCGGGTGGTGGTGGAGCGCGTGCAAAATAGCCGCACGGATTCCAACACGCGACTGCTGTTTCAGATCGAGTTCGTCGGATTTTCTCGCCTGAGCCTGGGGGCAGACCCCATGCGCAGTCTGAAAGAGTTTGTTCCAGGCTACCGCCCACTGCGCAGCAGCGATGGCACGGTGCCTAGCCGTTTCAGCAATTACGACTAATAGGACGCATCGTCTTCCATGCACCACCTGATTTCCATGCCACGTCACTTCGCCCTGGGGCTTGTCTGTGCTGCCGTTATGAGCGCCGGGTCGGCGTATGCCCAAAACCCGAGGCCTGAAGTGGCGCGCGCGCTGTCGGATTCGGCACAGACCACACAGCTGGGCCAGCCCGCAGCGCAGCTGCGCTCGGCCGACTACATCGTGGCCATTGTCAATTCGGAGCCTGTGACCAACAACGAGGTCCGCGCCCGGATTCAGCGTGTCAAGGAAAACCTGCAAAGCCAGGGTATCCAGCAGCTGCCCCCTGAGGATGAACTGGCGCAGGAAGTGCTGGAGCGCCTGATTGTGGAAAAAATCCAGGTGCAGACGGCCAAGGAAACCGGCATCAAGGTCGATGACTACGCCGTCGATCAGGCCATCGAAAACATTGCGCGCCAAAGCGGTCTGACCCAGCAGGCGCTGGCCCAGGAAGTGGCGCGACGTGGTCAGTCGCAGGCCTCATTCCGTGAGGAAATCCGCAACCAGATGCTGCTGCAGCGTTTGCAAAACCGCGAGGTCGATGGCCGCGTGCAAGTGTCGGAACACGATATTGACCAGTTCATGGCGCAGCAGCGCCAGAAAGGCGGCCAGGACGATGTGATGCGTTCCCAGTTGAATCTGGGACACATTCTGATTGCCGTGCCTGAAAACGCCAGCGAGGCGGAAGTCGCCCGACTGCAGGCGCGTGCACAGGAAGCTCTGCAGGCGGCTCGTACCGAAGCCGATTTCGCTGCGGTGGCGCAGCGTTACTCCGACGGTGGCGCAGCCATTCTGGGCATGCGCCCTGCCAATCGCTACCCCAGCCTGTTTATCGAATCCGTAGCCAGCACTCCCGTGGGCGGCATTGTGGGCCCTGTGCGTTCACCTGCAGGTTTTCACATTCTCAAGGTGGTGGACAAGAGCGCAGGCGGTGTAGATGCGGTGGTGACGCAAAACCTTGCACGACACATCCTGCTGCGAACTTCGCCACAATTGAGCGAACGAGAAGCCGCACAGGTGCTGTCCGAGCTGCGCCAGCGTGTGGAAGGCGGAGCCAGCTTTGCCGATCTGGCGCGCCAGTATTCGGAAGACGGCAGCGCTGCCATGGGTGGTGATCTGGGCTGGGCAGGCCCAGGCCAGTTCGTGCCAGAGTTTGAACAGGCGCTGAACGCGCTGGAGCCTGGCCAGGTCAGCCAGCCTGTGGTTTCTCGCTTTGGCGTACACCTGATTCAACTGGTGGATCGTCGCCAAGCCACATTGACACCCCGTGAGCAGCGCGAAATGCTGCGCAACGTAGTTCGTGAAGAAAAGCTCGAGAAGGCGCATGCCAACTGGCTGCAGGAACTGCGCGGACAGGCCTATGTGGAATATCGCGAGCCACCCCAATAATTTTTCCGCGTGAAACATATTCCTCGTAAACGTTTCGGTCAGAACTTTCTGATCGACCACGGCATCATCGACGGCATCGTCAAGGCCATCGATCCCCGCCCCGGCCAGCCTCTGGTGGAAATCGGCCCCGGCCTGATGGCGCTGACCCAGCCTCTGGTGGAGCGCACCGGCCAGATCACCGTGATTGAGCTGGACCGCGACCTGGCCGCGCGCCTGCGCACCAAGCCCCAGCTCAAGGTGATTGAGTCTGACGTGCTCAAGGTGGACTTCACCGCCCTGGCGCAGGAACTGGGTGTGCCCAAGCTGCGCGTGGCGGGCAACCTGCCCTACAACATCTCTTCGCCCATCCTGTTTCACCTGCTCGAGCATGTGGACGTGATTGAAGACCAGCACTTCATGCTGCAAAAAGAGGTGATTGACCGCATGGTGGCCGATGCGGGTACCTCCGACTACGGGCGTCTGTCCGTCATGCTGCAGTGGCGCTATGCCATGGAAAACGTACTGTTTGTGCCGCCTGAGAGCTTTGACCCACCCCCCAAGGTCAATAGCGCGGTGGTGCGCATGGTGCCGCGTGAGCATCCCGCGGCGCTGGACCCCAAGCTGCTCGAAGAGATGGTGCAGGTGGCCTTCAGCCAGCGCCGCAAGATTTTGCGCAATACGCTGGGCAAGTGGCTGGAAGCCAAAGGCTTTGCTGGCGAGTTCGACCTGCAGCGTCGTGCCGAAGAAGTGCCTGTGGCGGAATACGAGGCACTGGCGGCCCAGCTTTCTTAAAAATAAGAGCTGCCAGCGCTGAATCTGTAAAGCATTCAGACGCTTTTCATTCGCAAAACAAAGCGCCCACTACGGTGGGCGCTTTGTTTTTTGGAGCAATCAAGGCTCAGAGGAAGGAATAGAAGCAGCGGAAGGCAATCTTGCGCTCGGCCCAGTAGTCGGCCGCGTCGCGGAAGCAGTCCAGAAACTGCTCACGCATTTCCTTGTCGAACTTGTGGGCGATGGGCAGCTGGTCGAGCACCACCACAAAGCCAGGCTGTGGGCCTGCCCTGTGGAGCGGATCGGTCAGGCAGTCGTACAGGGCATCAAAGTTCTTGCCAAAGTGGGCAGGAAAGTGAAACTGCAGGGCAATCAGGTCCAGCGCATCCTGCTTGGTCTGGGCATGGGCCAGATTGGCGTAGAGGAAGTGGTGCCCCATGGCCTGTGCCGCCTGCTGCAAGTCCGGAATGTGGAAGGCACGAATGGACTGCACGATGTTGCTGCGCACCCCAAGCAACAGGTTTTTGGGGGCAGGACAAGACGGTTTCACCATCTCTGGGATTCTTTCTATAGCTCGTAGTTGCCCACTGAAAGCAGGGGGTGTGGGATACATGGACAGCCCGCCAGGCCACAAGTTCCCGGCAGGAGCATGGTGGTGGTGCAGCCCATCCAGATCAGGAGCGCTCATGGCGTAATCTTCCGAAAACTGTTGTAGTGATCGCTGGTGTAGTAACAGGCTTCGGGCTGTGTGGGCGGTTCACCGCCACACACGATACGTCTGGCACCGCGGTCTCTGGCCCATGGTGTCTTGACGGTGTATTCGCGGTAGTAGCCACGCTTTTGCGCGGGCAACAGACGCTCACGGTTCCCAAACACACTGCCATCTTTTTCGTAGGGGAAAGGTCCCCCCTGATGTATGCGTCGGTAGGTGGTGCGTGCCTGAGAGGGTAGCTCAGCCAGTGATACCGTTTCGATGTACTGGGCCTGTTGCTGTGTCCGTGCCTGCAACGGGCCAGCGGGCATCGCCATAGCGGTGCCGACCAAGATGGCGCCAAGGGCTCGAAACCAGACCGCATTCCGCATCACACAACACCTTTCCAAACCTCGGGACATCCCCAGAAATTTGACCCGCAAGTGTGACGCAGCCCCCTGTAAATTGCAAGAAAAAAGGGCTGTCCCCCATCAGAGGACCAGCCCTTTTTTTGGCGAGTGCCTGCGTCGTGATCAGCGCGCTGCGTTGGCGTCTGCCACGGTCAGTGCTGTCATGTTCACGATGCGGCGCACCGTGGTGCTGGGGGTCAGCACATGCACGGGAGCGCTGGCGCCCAGCAGCACGGGGCCCACGGCAATGCCACCGCCCGCCGCCTGTTTGAGCAGGTTGTAGGAGATGTTGGCCGCATCAATGTTGGGCAGCACCAACAGATTGGCTTCACCCGTCAGTGTGCTGTGGGGCATGAGCTTGCCACGGGCTTCGGCGTCCAGTGCCACGTCGCCATGCATTTCGCCATCGACTTCCAGCCAGGGGGCCTGCACGCGCAGCAGCTCCAGGGTCTGGCGCATCTTGACGGCGCTGGGCTGGTTGCTGGAGCCAAAGTTGGAGTGACTCAGCAGGGCCACCTTGGGCTTGATGCCAAAGCGCATCATTTCTTCGGCCGCCATGACGGTGATCTCGGCCAGCTGCTCGGCGCTGGGGTCGTAGTTCACGTGGGTGTCGACCAGGAAGACCTGGCGGTCAGGCAGCAGCAGGCCATTCATGCAGGCGTAGGTGGTCGCGTCGGGTTTCTTGCCGATCACCTGATCGATGTAGTTCAGGTGCAGATGGGTGTTGTGCCAGGTACCGCAGATCAGACCGTCGACCTCGCCCTTGTGCAGCAGCATGGAGCCGATCAGGGTCAGGCGGCGGCGCATTTCGATCTTGGCGATGGGGGCGGTGATGCCCTTGCGCTCGGTCATGCGGTGGTAGGTCTGCCAGAAGTCGCGGTAGCGGGGGTCGTCTTCCACGTTGACCACGTCATAGTCGCGACCCTGCTCCAGGCGCAGGCCAAACTTCTGGATGCGCTGGGCGATGATGGCGGGGCGACCGATCAGCGTGGGGCGGGCAATGCGCTCATCCACCACGATCTGCGCAGCGCGCAGCACGCGTTCTTCCTCACCTTCGGAGTAGGCCACGCGCTTCTTGGCAGCTTTTTTGGCGGCCGCGAAGATGGGCTTCATGATGGTGCCGGACGAGTACACAAAGGTCTTGAGGTGCTCGCGGTAGGCATCCATGTCCTGAATGGGGCGTTGGGCCACGCCGCAGTCTGCGGCGGCCTGCGCCACGGCCGGTGCCACGATGAGCATCAGGCGTGGGTCGAAGGGCTTGGGAATCAGGTACTCAGGGCCAAAGCTCAGGCTCTGGCCCACATAGGCTGCCGCCACTTCTTCGGACTGCTCGGCCTCGGCCAGTGCGGCAATGGCGTTGACAGCAGCCACCTCCATCTCGGTGGTGATGGTGGTGGCGCCGCAGTCCAGTGCGCCACGGAAGATGTAGGGGAAGCACAGAACGTTGTTGACCTGGTTGGGGTAGTCCGTGCGGCCGGTGGCGATGATGGCGTCATCACGCACGGCCTTGACGTCTTCCGGCAGGATTTCGGGGGAGGGATTGGCCAGCGCGAAGATGATGGGCTTGTCGGCCATCTTGGCGACCATGTCTTTTTTGAGCACATTGCCCGCCGACAGGCCCAGGAAGGCGTCGGCGCCTGCGATGACTTCGCCCAGCGTGCGCAGCTCGGTCTTCTGCGCGAACTTGGCCTTGTCCTCGTCCATCAGCTCGGTACGGCCTTCGTAGACCACGCCGGCGATGTCGGTTACGAACACGTTCTCGCGCTTCAGACCAATTTCCAGCAGCAGGTTCAGACAGGCCAGGGCTGCGGCGCCCGCGCCCGATGCCACCAGCTTGATCTCTTCGATCTTCTTGCCTGCCACCTTCAGTGCATTGACCATGGCGGCTGCCACGGTGATGGCCGTGCCGTGCTGGTCATCGTGGAAGACGGGGATATTCATGCGCTTGCGCAGCTCGCGTTCCACGAAGAAGCACTCAGGAGCCTTGATGTCTTCGAGGTTGATGGCGCCGAAGGTAGGCTCCAGCGCTGCGATCACATCGACCAGCTTTTGTGGGTCTTTTTCGTTGATTTCGATGTCAAACACATCGACGCCGGCGAACTTCTTGAACAGTACGCCCTTGCCTTCCATCACGGGCTTGGAGGCCAGTGCGCCAATATCGCCCAGGCCCAGCACGGCGGTGCCGTTGGAGATCACGGCCACCAGATTGCCGCGGCTGGTGTACTTGAAGGCGGCGGCAGGGTCCTTGACGATTTCCTCGCAGGGCGCAGCTACGCCGGGCGAGTAGGCCAGCGCCAGGTCGTGCTGGTTGGCCATGGGCTTGGTGGCAGCGATGGCGACCTTGCCGGGCTTGGGAAACTGGTGGTATTCGAGCGCCGACTGGCGCAGCAAAGCACGTTTGTCTTGCAGGGTGGGTGAGGTGTTCTCAGGCATATCGTCTCCCAGGACGCAAGGCCGCGCAGGCAGCCTGTCGCAGAGGTTGTACACAGTTAGATTCTTGCAGCCCATTGTAGGTGTTTGCTATCAAAAGTGGGGCGCTGGCACAGGCCGGTGCGGGTCAAACACCTTTCACTGTCATCCACACAATGGGGCGGGGGATGTAGGGGCAGGCTGTCAGGGCAAGCAGAGCGCATGCCAGGTGCTTGCAAATTGATAGCTTCTAGCGCTTGAAACATCAAGATTTCAGAATGATCTAATTCTGAAATTGTCTGCTGTAAAGCGCTGGCAGCTTCTTTTTTAAGAGTGGCAGGCCATGTGGGCCAGGCATTGCAGCAACCAGGCGGAAAAACTGTTTCTTGGCTTGTTCATGACGCGACCTTGGAAAAGTGGGTTCAGAGCGTACGCAGTGTGCAGTGCTGGCTGCAGGTCTGGGCGCGCTGGCAGGGGCCTGCGGCCACGCACAGGGGCAGGATGCTGTGCACCTTGTGCTTGGCCTGGGCCTTTTTCTCCCACAGCTTTTCGTACACAAAGAAGAAGACCATCTGCACGGTAGGCTCCAGCAAGCTCAGGGTGAAGGCTGCAACCAGGTCACCGGTCACCGCGTAGGCCACGCAGGAGGCGACGAAGATGTGAATCACGTAGTAGGTGCCAGTCTTGATCAGGGCGCGGTGGCGCATGCGCGGGGCCAGCATCCAGACCTTCTCGTGCATGAAATAGGCCACGGCCTGCACAGTGGGCTCCAGCAAACTCAGCGTGAGTGCAGCCATCAGGTCACCCGTGACGGCATAGGCCACGCCCGCCGCTACCAGGACGTGGATCACGTAGTAGCAGGACGTTTTGATCAGCGTCGTCTCGTTGCGACGAATCAGCGATTGCAGATGGGACATAGCATTCATCCAGAGAAGATGCATGAATGATAGTTAATCGCAATTAGATGGTAAATTTGATAGTTTCTATCTTGCCTATGGCCTGTCGCTATAGCGTCAACGCTGGCGGGCTTCTGCTGTGGCGGGTTTGTCAAATTTGGCAAAAATGTAGGTTCATTCCTACAGGTTGATGTAACTCGGGCAAGATTGCCCGGATCCCCCTCTCTCTCCTTATTCCCGCAAGCGCAGACCCTATGTGGATACGTTTTTTTGTCTGATGACCTGACCTATGTCCACATGCAGTGGGAGTGGATGGATCCCCAGCTGGTTGTCATCTCCATTCTGGTTGCGCTGGTCACCGCCATGCTGGCCGTGCATGTCTGCACCCGTGCGCAACGGACTGCTCCCGGCCCGCGGCGCACAGGCATGGCTGCGGCTGGCGTGCTCTTGCTGGGAGGCGGGATCTGGAGCATGCACTTTATTGGCATGCAGGCCTTCACTCCCTGCGCGGCGGGGACGTTCTCCATCCTCCACAGCGCGCTGTTGGCGCTGCCGAGCCTGCTGGCGGCGGGTGTCGTGGTCCACACCCTGCTGCTGCAGCAAGCCCAGTGGTGGCGTGTCCTGCTCAGTGGTGTGGCGCTGGGCCTGGGCGTGGCATCCATGCACTTCTGGGGGCATGTTTGCCTCGGATGCTGCGTATTTGATGCATTACGCCCCCAAGGGCCTGCTGCTGGCGCTGGGCCTGGGGCTGGCCATGGCGCTTTTTTCCGTGGTGCTGTACCGCCGCATGCAGAGTGTGGGTGCGCGGCCCATGCTGATTACGCTGGTCAGCGGCGGCGTCATGGGTGCCACCACGGCCAGCATGCACTACATCGCCATGGATGCCATCTACATCCTGGTTGGGCAGGGCGACAGTGAAGCAGGTGCGCGCAGGTGCACTGGACCGCCTTGACCAGCGCTGCAGCCTGGGCCTTGCTGGTGGGCACGGTGCTGCTGGTGCTGCACATGCTGATGCGTTCGCGCCAGCTGTTTCTGGAAATTCGCCGTAATGAGGCCCGCCTGCGCGCACTGGTCGATACTGCCGTGGACGGCATCATCATGATCGAAAGCGATGGCCGCATCAGTGCTTTCAACCCCGCAGCGGAACGCCTGCTGGGCTGGACGGAGCAGGAAGTGCTGGGCCGCAACGTCAGCATGCTCATGCCCATGCCGCACCAGCAGGCGCATGACGGCTATCTGCAGCGCCACATCAGCACAGGGCATACCAACATCATTGGCGCAGGCCGTGAGGTGCAGGCACTGCACAAAAACGGAGCGCTGATTGATGTGCGCCTGGCCGTGGGGCGTGCTATCTGCGCGGGGATGCGCTGCGTATTCAGCAAATTCTCATCAATTTGATGGGCAATGCCGTCAAGTTCACCGAGCGCGGCCATGTGCAGCTGCGCGTGAACGATGAGCAGTGCCGCCTGCACCTGACCATCCAGGACACGGGCATTGGCATTGCGCAGGACAAGCTCGAACGTATTTTTGACCCGTTTGCACAGGCTGATGCGTCCACCACGCGCCGCTTTGGTGGTACGGGCCTGGGCACCACCATCTCGCGCCAGCTGGTGCAGCTGATGGGCGGCGCAATCAGCGTCAGCAGCCGTGAAGGTGAGGGCACGCAGTTTCATGTGCAGCTGCCCTTGCCGATTGGTCAGGCGCCCATTGATGAAACGGTTGCCAGCGCGGTGCAGCTGCCGCCGATGCCGCCGCTGCGCATTCTGGCTGCCGACGATGTGCCACAAAACCTGGAACTGCTGCAGGTAGTGATGCAGCGCCATGGCCACCAGGTGGTATCTGCCAGCGATGGTCTGCAGGCCCTGCAGCTGCGGCAGACACAGGCGTTCGACATCATCCTGATGGACTTGCAGATGCCGCACATGGATGGTCTGCAGGCCTCCATGGCCATTCGCGCCTGGGAGGCCGAGCATCAGCAGCCCCGTATTCCCGTCATTGCGCTCTCGGCCAGCGTGCTGGAGCAGGACCGCCGCGCATCCGATGCGGCTGGCATGGATGGCTTTGCGGCCAAGCCACTGGAGCAGCACAAGCTGCTGCAGGAAATGGCGCGTGTGCTGCAGGGCCGTACTGCCAGCGAGAGCGGCAAGCACCAGCCTGCTGCAGGTGCTTCGGCCGTGCCCGCCGTGCTGGCGCACGCTGCGGCGGAAAGTGAGGTGGTGGACTGGCATACCGGCTTGCAGCTGTGGGGCAGCGAGGCAGCGCTGCGCACGGCGTGGTCGCGTTTTCTGAACGAGCAGCACAGCCGAGTGCCCGAGCTGCAGAGCTTGTCCCAGCATGGCGACTGGGATACAGCCCTGGCTGAGGTGCACCGTATGCGTGGCGCCGCAGGCAATCTGGCTTTGCTGCGCAGCGCCGAGGTCACCAGTGCAGCGCCGGCACTGGCGCCGGCTGCCATGGCTGCAGAGGCAGGGCTGAGCGCCGCTGCACGGACCCAGGTGCAGGAAGCACTGCAGGCTTTGACCGAGGCGCTGCAGGGCGGTGAGATTGACAGCGAGGCCTTGCAGCAATTGCAGCAACTGCTGCCTGAAGCCATGGTGGCTGCGCTGCAGGCGGCCATCGACATGTTTGGCTTTGACCAGGCGCTGCAATGTGCACAGGCACTGGCGAGCAGCGTCAGCACCAGTTCTGATTCAGAAAGGAAACCACCCCATGCTGCCCAAGCATGAAGATCGCAGGCCACGCCTGCTGCTGGTGGACGACGAGCCCACCAACCTGCATGTGCTGCGCCAGATACTGGGCGAGGACTACCGCCTGCAATTTGCGACCGATGGCCGCAAGGCCCTGCAGCTGGCACAGCAGCAAAAGCCGGATCTGATCTTGCTGGACATCATGATGCCCGAGCTCAACGGCTATGACGTGTGCCGACAGCTCAAGGCTGACCCCAGGACAGAAAGTATTCCGGTGATTTTTGTGTCTGCGCTGGCGGAGGTGGGCGATGAGGCCGATGGCTTTGCAGCCGGAGCGGTGGACTACATCATCAAGCCCGTGCGTGCACCTGTGGTGCGTGCCCGTGTGCGCACGCACCTGTCGCTGGTAGATATTGAGGCATTGCGCCAGTCTCGTCTGCAGATCGTGCAGCGCCTGGGGCGAGCCGCTGAGTACAAGGACAACGAAACCGGCATGCATGTGCTGCGCATGAGCATTACAGCCATGCACTGGCACTGGCGATGGGTTGCGCCCCTGAGTGGGCAGATGATTTGCTGCACGCGGCTCCCATGCATGACGTGGGCAAGATCGGCATACCTGATGCCGTGCTGCTCAAGCCCGGTCCGCTGGATGATGAGGTGTGGCAGATCATGCGCCAGCATCCTGTGATTGGCGCGGAAATTCTGGGGGAACATGAAGGAGGCATGCTGCAGATGGCGCGTTCCATCGCTCTGGCCCACCACGAGCAATGGGACGGATCGGGCTACCCTGCGGGCCTGCGCGGCACAGACATTCCGCTGGCAGCGCGCATCGTGGCGATTGCCGATGTGTTTGATGCCCTGACCTCTGTGCGACCCTACAAGCGTGCGTGGAGCGTGGATGAGGCGCTGGCCCATATTGCGGCACAGGCAGGCAGCCATTTTGATCCCGAGCTGGTGTCGGCATTCATCTCGCTGCGCTCGCAGCTTGAAGCCATTCGCCAGCGCTGGAAGGATGAATCGCCTGCCTGCGCGGAGCTTGCTGCTGCGCTTTGATAATGCAGGCCATGACTGCTTCTGTACTGCCATCTCCCTGGGTGGTGCGCCCCTTGCATGCGCACGATGTTGATAGCCTGCTGCATGTGCAGACCATTTGCTATGGCGACGGCTTTCAGGAAAGCCGCGAAGTGTTTGCGCAGCGCCTGTGCTGTGCACACCAGTGCTCCATTGGCGTGGTGCGTGAAGGCGAGCAGGCGCTCAAGGCCTATCTGGCAGCCTACTGGTCCAATCCCGGCAAGATCACGCCACTCAACGGTGTTTTTACGCCGCCTGCGCCGGGCGAACAGGTGCTTTATCTGCATGACATGTCGGTGCTGCCGGAGCTGGCCGGCCAGGGCGTGGCCCGCCATCTGGTGCAGACCTTGAAGCAGCAGGCGCGTGCGCGTGGCATGCGGCAGGCGGCACTGGTGTCGGTGCAGGGCTCACAAACTTATTGGGAACGTCAAGGTTTTTTGATTTGCCCCGTCAGTGATTCACAACAGCAGGCACACCTTCAAACCTATGGTGAAGGTGCGCTGTATATGGTTGCAGCGCTCTGATTGTTGATAGACAAGACATTGGCTGACAAATCTATGTGGCGCGATCGCGATAATGCGCGCATGCCTACCCGATGGAAACCCAATGTCACGGTCTCTGCCGTGATCGAACGCGATCAACGCTTTTTGCTGGTGGAAGAAAACACGGCTGACGGGCTACGCCTGAATTTGCCAGCCGGTCACCTGGATCCTGCCGAGACTCCATTGCAAGCCTGTGCACGCGAAGTGCTGGAGGAAACTGCCTATAGCTTTGAGCCCACGCACCTGGTGGGCATCTATATGAACCGCTTCATTCGCACGCGCACCGGCTCTGACATCACCTATATGCGCTTTGCCTTTACGGGCAAGCTGGGCCAGCACCATGCCCACCGCGTACTGGACGAAGGCATTGTGCGCACCGTGTGGCTCAGTCTGGAAGAGTTGCAGGCCAGCGCCCATCTGCACCGCAGCCCAGTGGTGCTGCAATCTGTTCGAGACTATCTGGCAGGGCGGCGTTTTGATGTCAGCCTGATTCAGGCGGACCCCAGCATCTACAGCGTACCCGAGCCCACGCCGCACACGCAGGATCTGCTGGCCAGCATGAAATAGCACATCCTCTCAGTAAAGTAAAAAGCCCTGCAGGCTGCGGCCTGCAGGGCTTTTTACATGGCATGTGCTCAGTCGCAGCTGGATTACAGCTCGATCTTCGCCACGTCGATGATCTTCTGGTACTTGGCGATTTCGCCGTTGATGTACTGGCTGGCATCGATCTGGCTGTCCATCACCTGGGCGCCAGCGTCTTCCATCTTCTTGCGGAACTCAGGCGCGGCCATGGTCTTGTTCAGGGCTTCCTTGATCTTGGCCACCACAGGCGCTGGCATGTTGGCGGGGCCCATCATGGCGAACCAGGAGTTGATGTCCACGTTCTTGAATGCTGGGTGCTCTGCCAGGGCAGGAATGTCGGGGGTCGCTGCGTAGCGCTTGGCTTCGGTGGTAGCAATGGCCTGTACCTTGCCCGCCTTGATCAGCGGCAGACCGGAGGACAGCACGAACACGCCGTATTCGATGTTGTTGCCCAGCACATCATTGGTCAGCGCAGGCACGCCACGGTAAGGCACGTGCTGCATGTCGATCTGGGCCTGGTCCTTCATCATTTCACCGGCCAGGTGCAGCGCAGTGCCCACGCCCGACGAGCCGTAGCTGAACTTCGCAGGGTTGGCCTTCACTGCCTGATAGAACGCTTCGGTGTTCTTTACGCCCGCCTTCTGGGATGCCACCAGCACCATGGGCTGAGAAGCCACCACACCAATCGGAGTGAAGTCGCTGATCTTGTACTTGATCGACTTGTTGATCATGTTGGCAATCGCGATTTCATTGTTCGCGCCCACCAGCAGGGTGTAGCCATCGGGCTTGGCATTGGCCACCTTTTGCGCGCCAATGGCACCACCGGCACCGCCGAGGTTTTCCACGATCACAGTCTGACCGAGGTGCTTCTCGATCTCGTTGGCCACGAGGCGACCCACCAGGTCGGTGGAGCCACCAGCGGGGTAGCCGACCACGATGGTCACGGGCTTGTTCGGGTAGGAGGCGGCGTCGTCCGCCATGGCGGGACCTGCGGCCAGCAGTGCGGCGCCGCAAGCAATCAGAGTGCGTCGGAGGATGAGTGTGCTCATAAAAATTCCTTGTTGCTGCAATTGTGATCAACTTTGCATGCGTAATGCATGAATTTATGCAATATAAACATGCGCAGTTGGAGCAAACAACGTGCCAACGCAGACCATAAAAAAACCCGCAGGGCCTAGCCATGCGGGTTTTTGCGAAGCGGCGTGCGATGACGCCGGTTTTTGCGATGGATCAGTTCACGATTTGCGCCAGCTCACCAGCGGCGTAGCGCTTGGCCATCTGCTCCAGGGTGTAGCCCTTGATCTTGGCGCCCTGGCCTTCACAGCCGAACTCCAGGTAACGTGCCTTGCACACTTGCTTGGCGGCTTCGCGGGCTGGCTTGAGCCATTCGCGGGCGTCGAACTTCTCGGGGTTCTCGGCCAGGAACTTGCGCACAGCACCGGTCATGGCCAGGCGGATGTCGGTGTCGATGTTCACCTTGCGCACGCCGTACTTGATGGCTTCCTGGATTTCCTCGACGGGCACGCCGTAGGTTTCCTTCATCTGGCCGCCGTACTGGTTGATGATGGCCAGCAATTCCTGAGGTACGGAAGAAGAGCCGTGCATCACCAGGTGGGTGTTGGGCAGGCGGGCGTGGATTTCCTTGACACGCTGGATGGACAGAATGTCGCCTGTGGGCTTGCGGCTGAACTTGTAGGCGCCGTGGCTGGTACCGATGGCAATGGCCAGTGCGTCCAGCTGGGTTTCCTTCACGAACACGGCGGCTTCTTCAGGATCGGTCAGCATCTGGCTGTGTTCCAGCTTGCCTGCGGCGCCAATACCGTCTTCTTCACCAGCATCGCCGGTTTCCAGGTTGCCCAGGCAGCCCAGTTCACCTTCCACGGTGGCACCAATGGCGTGGGCCATGGCGACGACCTGCTTGGTCACGTCCACGTTGTATTCAAAGGACGAAGGGGTCTTGCCGTCGCTCATCAGCGAACCGTCCATCATCACCGAGCCAAAGCCCAGATTCAGTGCACCACGGCACACTTCGGGGGTGGTGCCGTGGTCCTGGTGCATCACCAGAGGGATGTGGGGGTACATCTCGGCTGCTGCCTGGATCAGGTGCTTGATGAAGGGCTCACCAGCGTACTTACGTGCACCGGCCGATGCCTGCAGGATCACGGGAGCGCCCACTTCGTCCGCCGCCGACATCACGGCCTGCACTTGTTCCAGGTTGTTGACGTTAAAGGCGGGGATGCCATAGCCGTTTTCAGCGGCATGGTCGAGCATTTCGCGCATCGAGATCAGAGGCATGGTCGTGGTCCAGTAAGGTTGAACGAAGAATAATGCTGCGCGGCTGTAACCGCGTGGTAACTTTTGATTTTAACCGCCCCTCGAGGCCGTGGCATTGGCAGTGGTGATTCGCCTGTTGCCACGCTGGGGGCAAGACGGCCAAAGCAGCCGTCCTGGGGCTTACTGCACCTGGCAGATCTGCAGCATATTGGTGCCGCCGGGCTGGCCCATGGGCTCGCCGCAGGTGATGGCGTAGACATCGCCAGGTTTGACGATGCCGCGCATGCGCAGATGGCTCTCGGCCTGCACCAGCGCCTTGTCGCGCTCGGTGCTGGTGGCCATGAGCAGGGGGCGCACATTGCGGTACAGCGCCATCTTGCGCTGGGTGCCAACCTTGGGCGTGAGGGCATAGATAGGGATGTGCACGCGGTGGCGGCTCATCCACAGCGCGGTGGAGCCGCTTTCCGTCATGGCCACAATCGCCTTGGCACCGAGCTTGTGGGCCGTGAACAGTGCACCCTGGGCAATGGCCTGGTCAATCCGCGTGAATTCGCGCTCGTTGAAGTGGCCGTCCTGGCCGCGGTCTTCGGCGGCTTCAGCAGCTGCACAGATCTTGGCCATTTCGCGCACGGTCTCCAGCGGGTATTTGCCGACGGCGGTTTCGGCGCTGAGCATCACGGCATCCGTGCCGTCGAGCACGGCGTTGGCCACATCGCTGACCTCGGCGCGTGTGGGCACGGGGTTGGTGATCATGCTCTCCATCATCTGGGTGGCGGTGATGACCACCTTGTCCATGTCTCGCGCCAGACGAATCATCTTCTTTTGCAGGGCAGGCACGGCAGCATGGCCCACTTCCACCGCCAGGTCGCCGCGTGCGACCATGATGCCGTCCGAGGCCTTGAGGATTTCTTCCAGCTTCGGCACGGCTTCGGCACGCTCGATCTTGGCGATCAGCCCGGGGCGGTGGCCGGTATCGGCACAGGCCACATTGCACAGCTGGCGCGCCATTTCCATGTCGGTGGCGTTCTTGGGAAAGCTCACGGCCACGTAGTCGGCGCCCAGCTGCATGGCGGTCTTGATGTCCTCCATGTCCTTGGCTGTCAGTGCGGGGGCGGTCAGGCCGCCGCCTTGCTTGTTGATGCCCTTGTTGTTGGACAGCTCGCCGCCAATGGTGACGGTGGTGTGCACGGCATCACCGAGGACGCGGTCCACGGTCAGCACGATCAGGCCGTCATTGAGCAGCAGCACATCGCCGCTTTTCACGTCGCGGGGCAGCTCCTTGTAGTCCAGGCCCACGCCCTGCAGATCACCGGGTTCGGTGCGCGAGGCGTCGAGCACAAAGGGCGCGCCAGCTTCGAGCCAGACTTTGCCTTCGGCAAACTTGCCGACGCGGATCTTGGGGCCCTGCAGGTCGGCCATGATGGCCACCTCGCGGCCAGCCATGGCCGCAGCTTCGCGCACGGCATTGGCGCGGTCGATGTGGTCCTGTGCCTTGCCGTGGCTGAAGTTCAGGCGCACGACGTTGACGCCCGTGGCAATCATCTGGGCCAGCAGGTGTACGTCGCTGGAGGCAGGGCCGAGCGTCGCCACAATCTTGGTGGCGCGGCGGATATACATGCGTTGCAAATCCATGGTGTGCATCTTTTCTTCTTGGCGGGTCAGTCGCGCATCAGCGCTTCAATGGCGTCGGCTTCCACAGGCACGTCGCGGGTGATCAGCTCGCAGCCGGTCTCTGTCACTACGGCATCGTCTTCAATGCGAATGCCAATGTGGTGGAACTGCTCGGGCACGCCGGGTGCGGGGCGCACGTAGATGCCGGGCTCGATGGTGGTCACCATGCCGGGGCGCAGGATGCGGCTGGGGCGGGTGATGACTTCACCCGACAGTGCATCGGTGCGTGTGCTGGCGGCATCGACTTCTGACATCTCCACATAGCTGCCGCAGTCGTGCACATCCATGCCCAGCCAGTGGCCGGTGCGGTGCATGTAGAACTGGAAGTAGGCGCGCTGGGCAATCACGTCCTGTGCATTGCCGTACTTGGATTTGTCCAGCAGCCTCAGGTCCAGCATGCCCTGCGCCAGCACAGCGACGGTGGCATCGTGCGGGTCGTTAAAGCGATTGCCTGCCCTGGTGGCGGCAATGGCGGCTTTCTGGCTGTCCAGCACCAGTTCGTAAAGAGCGCGCTGCGGGCCGGTGAATGTGCCGTTGGCCGGGAAGGTACGGGTGATATCGCTGGCATAGCCTTCCAGCTCACAGCCTGCATCAATCAGCACCAGGTCGCCGCTGCGCACCGGGGCCTTGTCGGCGCGGTAGTGCAGCACGCAGGCGTTCGGCCCTGCGGCGACGATGGAGTCATAGGCCACGCCTTCGGCACCGCCCTGGCGGAATTCGTGCAGCAGTTCGGCGTCCAGGTGGTATTCGCGGCAGTCCTCGCCCGCACGCAGCATGCGTGCTGCGCGCTGCATGGCGCGGATGTGGGCGCGGGCGCTGATCTGGCCTGCGCGGCGCATGATGGCGAGTTCGTGCGCATCCTTGATCAGGCGCATTTCATCGAGCAGGGTGCACACATCGCCCTGTGCAGCCGGGCACAGCGCCCCGGCGCGGGTGCGGGCACGGACTTTCTGCAGCCAGCCTTCGACACGGGCGGCCAGACCTTCGTGCGTGGCAAACGGCCACCAGACTTTGTCCTGGTTCTCCAGCAGGCGTGGCAGGCGGGTGTCGATGTCATCGACCGAGAACGCTGCGTCCATGCCCAGCGTGGACACGGCTGCCTCGGGGCCAAGGCGGTAGCCGTCCCAGATTTCGCGTTCCAGATCCTTGGGCTGGCAAAACAGCGTGCTGCAGCCATCGGCCTTGAGTACCAGGCAGGCGTTGGGCTCGCTGAAGCCCGTCAGGTAGTAGAAGTAGCTGTCGTGGCGGTACAGATAGCTGTTGTCGCGGTTGCGGCCACGCTCAGGGGCGGTCGGGATGATGGCAATGCCGCCTTCGCCCAGCTGGGCGGCCAGGCGTGCGCGGCGTTGTGCGTAAACAGAGGTCATACAGGCATCGTATTGCGCAGTGCCATGCACTGCGTGGTTCTACAAAAGATGAGTAGCTAGCGCTTGATTTTCAAAGGATTGCAAGTGTTTTTACTTGAAAGTCCTTGAAATACGAGCGCTAGATGCTCTTGTTTTTTAAGAGTTCTGTGTCGCGCTTTGGTTCAATGCAGCCAGGCGCTCGGGCGTGCCCACATCGGTCCAGCGGCCGGTGTAGAGGCTGGCTGCGCAGCGCCCGGCATCCATGGCCCGGCGCAGCAGCGGGGCCAGCGGCTCGGCCACGCCATCCGGGTTGCCTGCGGCCATGCCGCAAAACGGTGGGCGGAACAAGTCTGCCTTCAGCAGGGCGATCGTGCTGTAGGTCAAGCGCGGACGTGCGTCGCGTGCCACATCGCCCGGTGGCAGGTGGATGGCGCGGCCTGTGTGGCTGTCTGGCGCATCGGGGGCAAAGCCAAAGTCCCCCTTGAGGTTGTGCGCCGGGTTGGGCACGAGCCAGATGTGGGCCAGGTCGTCCGACTGCGCAAAGCGCTGCGCCAGCTGTGCATCAAACACAAAGTCAGGTGCAAACACATCACCCGCTGCCAGCCAGAATGCCTCGCCCAGCAGCGGCAGTGCGCGGGCAATGCCGCCAGCGGTTTCCAGCGCATGGCCAAAGTCATGCTGCTCATGCGAATACTGCAGCTGCATGCCCTGTGTGGGCCAGATGTCATCCAGATGCGCGGGAATCTGCGCGCCCAGCCAGGCGGTATTCACCACCACATCACGCACGCCATCACGCAGCAGGGCGGCCATGTGCCAGTCCAGCAGCGCACGGCCCTGCACCTGCAGCAGGGGTTTGGGGGTGGTGTCGGTCAGCGGGCGCATGCGTTCGCCGCGCCCGGCAGCCAGCAACATGGCGGGAAGGTTCAAAGAGGTCATGGCAGAAAATTTCTTAACGCGTTCACGCACGCGCTGCAAGCCACACTTTAGGCCATGCGGGGGCTATGTAATCACATGGAAACCTGCGCCATGCCACACCGGTAAAATCCCTTGCATCATTTGACACATTCCATTCGGAACCATCCCCCCCATGGCAAACACCCCAATGATGGCCAACGCAATCCGTGCCTTGGCCATGGACGCAGTGCAACAAGCAAACTCCGGCCACCCTGGCGCCCCCATGGGCATGGCCGACATGGCAGTGGCTCTGTGGAACCGCCACCTGCAGCACAACCCTGCCAACCCCCACTGGGCCAACCGCGACCGTTTCATTCTGTCCAACGGCCACGGCTCCATGCTGATCTATGCGCTGCTGCATCTGACCGGCTATGACCTGCCCATGGATGAGATCAAGAACTTCCGTCAGCTGCACAGCAAGACCGCTGGCCACCCCGAAGTGGGTGTGACACCCGGCGTGGAAACCACAACGGGCCCTCTGGGTCAGGGCATCACCAATGCCGTGGGCTTTGCACTGGCTGAAAAGCTGCTGGCGGCTGAATTCAACCAGCCCAAGCACGCCATCGTGGACCACTACACCTATGTGTTCATGGGTGACGGCTGCCTGATGGAAGGCATCTCGCACGAAGCCGCTTCGCTGGCAGGTGCCTGGAAGCTCAACAAGCTGATCGCCCTGTGGGACGACAACGAGATCTCCATCGACGGCAAGGTCACACCCTGGTTTGCTGACAACACGCCCGCACGCTTTGAGGCCTATGGCTGGAACGTGATCCGTGGTGTAGATGGTCACAATGTGGACGCGGTGGATGCGGCAATTGCCCAGGCCAAGAAGAGCAAGGACAAGCCCACACTGATCTGCTGCAAGACACACATCGGTAAGGGCTCGCCCAACCGCGCCAACACTTCCAAGGCCCACGGCGAGCCTCTGGGTGCGGAAGAAATCGCACTGACCCGCGCGGCACTGGGCTGGGAACACGCTCCCTTTGAAATCCCTGCGGAAGTCTATGCAGGCTGGGATGCCAAGGCTGCTGGCAAGAAGGCAGAAACTGCCTGGAACAAGAAGTTCGCTGCCTACGAAAAGGCTTTCCCCGAGCTGGCCGCTGAATTCAAGCGCCGCATGGCCGGTGACCTGCCCGCCAACTTCCTGGAAGTGGCTGCCAAGATCGCATCTGACGCACACGACACCGCCGCCACCGTGGCCAGCCGCAAGGCCAGCCAGCTGGCGCTGGAAGGCCTGACCGCTGCCCTGCCTGAACTGCTGGGCGGCTCGGCGGACCTGACAGGCTCCAACCTGACCAATACCAAGTCCACCCCCGCTTTCCGCGTGGATGACAAGGGCAATGTGGTCAAGACCGAAGACGGCAAGATCGGCCGCCACATCAACTACGGTGTGCGCGAATTCGGCATGGCCGCCATCATGAACGGCGTGGCGCTGCATGGCGGCTACATCCCCTACGGCGGCACCTTCATGACCTTCTCGGACTACAGCCGCAATGCCATCCGCATGGCTGCGCTGATGAAGCAGCGCGTGATCCATGTGTTCACGCACGACTCCATCGGTCTGGGTGAAGACGGCCCTACCCACCAGTCCATCGAGCATGCCGCTTCCCTGCGTCTGATCCCTGGTCTGGACGTCTGGCGTCCCGCTGACACCACGGAAACTGCCGTAGCATGGACGGTGGCCCTGAGCCACAAGAACAAGCCTACCGCCCTGCTGCTGAGCCGCCAGAACCTGGCCTACTCGCCCAAGTCGGAAGAGGCGCTGGACCACATCGCCAACGGTGCCTACGTGCTGTCTGAGCCTGCCGATGTGGGCATCAAGGGCAAGCCACAGGCGGTGATCATTGCCACCGGCTCTGAAGTGCAGCTGGCACTGGCCGCGCAGAAGATGCTGGCCGAGCAGAAGATTGGCGTGCGCGTGGTCTCCATGCCCAGCACCACCACCTTCGACCAGCAGGACGTGGCATACAAGACCAGCGTGCTGCCCGCCGGCATCCCCCGCATCGCGGTGGAAATGGGCGTGACCGACTTCTGGTGGAAGTACGGCTGCGCTGCCGTGGTCGGTATCGACACCTACGGTGAATCGGCTCCCGCTGCTGTGCTGTTCAAGCACTTTGGCTTCACGGCAGAGAACGTGACAGCCACCGTGATTGAAGCCATCCAGCGCAACCAATAACGATGCTTGCAACACCCGCCCTGGCCTTGGCCCCGGTGGGTGTTTTCCGTACAGTCACAGCGTTTTTCTGTTTTCACTATCCATAGACGAGGCAACTATGACTATCAAGGTTGGTATCAACGGCTTTGGCCGTATTGGCCGCAACGTGCTGCGCTCCGCCGTGCAGAACTTTTCGGACATCGAAATCGTGGGCATCAACGACCTGCTTGAGCCTGACTATCTGGCCTACATGCTGAAGTACGACAGCGTGCACGGCCGTTTTGACGGTGAAGTTTCGGTCGAGGGCAACACCCTGATCGTGAACGGCAAGAAGATCCGTCTGACCCAGGAGCGCGACCCTGCCAACCTGAAGTGGAACGAAGTGGGCGCGGAAGTGGTGATCGAATCCACCGGCCTGTTCCTGACCGACGAAACCGCCCGCAAGCACATCGCTGCTGGCGCCAAGAAGGTCATCATGTCTGCGCCCTCCAAGGACGCTACCCCCATGTTTGTGTTCGGCGTGAACCACCAGACCTATGCGGGTCAGGACGTGGTCTCCAACGCTTCGTGCACCACCAACTGCCTGGCTCCCGTGGCCAAGGTGCTGAACGACAAGTGGGGCATCAAGCGCGGTCTGATGACGACTGTGCACGCTGCTACGGCGACACAGAAGACCGTGGACGGCCCATCGAACAAAGACTGGCGCGGCGGCCGCGGCATTCTGGAAAACATCATTCCTTCCAGCACTGGCGCTGCCAAGGCTGTGGGCGTGGTGATTCCTGAGCTGAACAAGAAGCTGACCGGCATGTCCTTCCGCGTGCCTACGTCTGACGTGTCCGTGGTCGACCTGACTGTGGAGCTGAACACCGAAGCTTCTTATGAAGACATCTGCGCTGAAATGAAGGCACAGTCCCAAGGCGCTCTGAAGGGCGTGCTGGGTTACACCGAAGACAAGGTGGTGGCTACCGACTTCCGTGGCGAAACCTGCACTTCCGTGTTTGACGCCGAAGCAGGTATCGCACTGGACAAGACCTTTGTGAAGGTCGTGGCCTGGTACGACAACGAGTGGGGCTACTCCAACAAGTGCCTGGAAATGGTGCGCGTGGTCGCTGGCAAGTAATTCCAAATTACTAGCCAAATATGCCGCCAGCGCTTATTCTGTAAGCGCTGGCAGCTATCAAAAAAAGCCAAGTCCTCAGGACTTGGCTTTTTGTGTTTCTGGGGGCTTCAGCCCAGCACTTCAATGCGGCCTTCGTCCACGTAGAACAGAAATTCCTCACGTGCCAGTGTGACAGTGACCGGCTGGCCATCGCTGTGCCAGGACACGACCATGCTGGCCAGGGCCGTGTCTACATGCACTTTCTGACCCTGCGGGATGTCATGCAGCATGCCATCGCCTACGCGGTGCTGCACTTTGCCGCTGATGCGGGCATGAAATTGCAGGGGCAAGGCAGCGGTGGTGGCGGGGGCAGCAGTCAGGCAGCTTGTCATGTGCTTGTCTCCAAAACGTATGGCCAAACGATAAGTGGCGCCACGGATGGCACCGGCAGGAAAACTGCACTGCACCAAAATGAATCGATGCCGCACAGCGTATTCGCACTAAATCGGTGCGAATATAGAGAAAAAACAACCAGGTTATGAGTTTTATTTATAC
>ERZ1032269.62-NODE-62-length-22002-cov-9.685196_pt1 | contig 22002 bp, 23 predicted proteins | sample MGYA00517878_ERZ1032269 | MGnify/ENA primary metagenome ERZ1032269 (study PRJEB33719, sample SAMN04261352) | wastewater metagenome | biome: periurban shantytown; feature: human; material: feces | host: Homo sapiens | place: Peru: Lima | collected 2012-01-15 ...
AGAGCGATCACCGCTGTATGACTGGACGATCAAACCGCACGAACACCCGACCTTGGTACAGATCCTGTACATGACAGAAGGCCAAGGCGATGTACTACAGGAAGATGAATGGCGCACCCTGCAAGCGCCTGCACTTGTGCTGATTCCTGCTGGGCACGTCCATGCTTTTGAGTTCATGCCCCAAGTTAATGGTGTTGTCGTCACTGCCGCGCAGAACCCGTTAGAAGCTATGACGCAGATCGTGATGCCCGAGCTACGTCAACTGCTGCGTAAGCCACTGGCTATCAATTTGCAGGAACAAAGTCGATATACGACTGGACTGATGCCACTATTTTTGAGTATTGAACGAGAGTGGAGGCAAGCTGCCTCCGGCCAAGTTGCTGCAGGTCTTTCACTGATTACGGCGCTGCTCGTACAAATCGCACGCCTGAGCGAACACCTAGAGCCCAGCAGCAGCCCAACCATGTCGCGCAAAGCCATGCAACTGGGTAAATTCAGGGACCTGATCGACAGGCATATGCGTCAGCGCTGGACGGTTGCGCAATATGCCGAAGCGCTGGGCATAAGCCCCGGCCAACTCTCACGGCTCACACGTGATAGTCTGGGCAAATCCAGCATTACTCTCATTAACGAGCGCGTCATTATTGAAGCGCAGCGTGAGCTCATCTATACCAATGCCAGCATCAAGCAAATTGCCGATGGCCTCGGTTTTGAAGATGAAAGCTACTTCGGTCGGTTATTTCGCAAACACACAGGCGTCAGTCCCCTGACCTACCGCATGCAAGAGCTGGAACGTTTAACCCGCGTGTAAACCGCTTACAGCACCTGCGCCCGCACCCAGCGCACGATGTCACCCGCAGGTAATGCGCCAGAGATGCGGGCGACTTCATTGCCGTCTTCAAAAATGATCATGGTGGGAATGCTGCGGATACCGTAGGGTGCGGCCACGTGGGGATAGGCCTCGGTATCAAGCTTGGCAAAGCGCACGTTTGGCTCCAGCTGCTGGGCTGCCTGCGCAAAGGCGGGAGCCATCATGCGACATGGTCCGCACCAGGGGGCCCAGAAGTCCACGACGACCGGAAGATGGCTGCGGCCCACGTGCTTGGCAAAGCTCTCCGCATCCAGCTGCACGGGCTGGCCGGTGAACAGGGGCTGGTGGCAGCTGCCGCAGTTGGGAGCGGCGGACAAATCTGCCTCGGCCACGCGGTTGGTTTTGTGGCAGTGGGGGCAGACAACGTGCAGGGGTGCGAGAACAGTCATGGTGCAGTCCTTGAAAAAACTGGAAGACAAGCTGCTTCACAGGTGGTGCTGCCTGCCGTGTTTGCAAGTGCCGCAGCATCCATGCCTGAAAACTCCTGAAAATGAAGCTGCCAGCGCTTGTGCTTGCTTGATCTCAGTATCAAAACCATCTGAAACCTAGTCAATACAAGCGCTGATAGCTTTTATTTCTAGAGCAACCAGGCCACCAGCTTGATCAGGCTGAACAGCAGTACCGTCACCAGCACCGCGCTGGCAAAGGGTACAAAGAACTGCCGCCCCAGAAAGCGGAAGTTGAAGTCGCCCGGCAGACGGCCCAGCCCGATCTTCTGGATGATGCCTGTGGCACTGTTGACGAGCACCAGCAGAATAAAGATCAGGAGCATCCAGCGAATCATGGGCGCGTCCTACAGGCGGTGGGTGCGGTCACCGCGCACAAAGCCCAGCGCGTCCCAGGGCTCCACGCCCTTGGCCAGACCGATGACCTTGAACAGCTCGCCCATTTCATGCTCCATCATCAGCTTCATGGCAGGCACGCGCTCAGTCTGGCTCAGTGCGTCCAGCTTGGCCTGCAGGCCACAGTTGATGAGGAAATGCGCCTGCGTGGTGTAGCCCAGCACCTCAAAGCCGGCATCCTGCGCCGCCACGGCGGTGCCTGTGAAGTTGACGTGGGCCGTGATGTCCTTGAGGCCCACCTTGTCCAGCGGGTCGCTGTCCACCTGGTGCTGGTAGTGGCAGACCATGGTGCCCATGTGGCGCTGCGGGTGGTAGTACTCCGACTCGCCAAAGCCGTAGTCGATGAAGAAGGCCGCGCCACGCGTGAGGCGCTCACCCAGCGTACGGATAAAGGCTTCGCCCTGGGCGTGAATCTCGGTTTCGTAATCGTGCTCGCCATCCACCTCCAGCGGCGGGCGCAAGTCCGTGGGGCGGTTGGCCCAGACCAGCTGGCCGTTTTCCACGGCAATACCGCGCTCGAACCACTGGCCGTTGACGCGCGCAATGATCTGCACGGGCATGGCATCCAGCACCTCATTGCCAACGATCACGCCCTGCATGTGCTCGGGCAGCGCACTGGCCCAGACCACCTTGGGGGCATGGGGTGCCAGGCGCTCCTGCTGGCGCGCGCGCAGCGTGCCGGACAGATCGACGATGGTGTAGCGCTCCACTTCCACGCCCTGGCGCTGCAGCTCGTCCAGTATCTGCAGCGCCAGCGCGCCCGTGCCTGCACCAAACTCCCAGATCTCACGCGTGCCGGTGCGCTCCATGGCTTCGGCCATCTGCGCCGCTACCAGCTGGCCGAATACGGGAGAGATCTCCGGCGCCGTCACAAAGTCGCTGCCGGAATCGGGCAGCGCACCGAATTTGGCAGTGTCGTTCGCGTAGTAGCCCAGCCCCGGCGTATACAGCGCCAGCGCCATGAAACGGTCAAAGCCAATCCATCCGCCAGCCTGGGCAATGGCCTTGTCAATGTGCGAGTGCAAGGCACTCGTTAAAATTGCGGGTTCTGTCATCACCCCCCATTGTCTCTTGTTCCATGGCTGTTTCTGAACGAAGCACTCGTTGTGCGCTGGTTACTGGTGCAGGCCGTCGCCTGGGCCGCGAGACTGCGCTCGCCCTGGCCAAGGCGGGGTGGGATGTGGCCGTGCACTTCAACCGCTCGGTAGAAGGTGCCCACGCCACCGTGGCAGAGTGCCAGGCGCTGGGCGTGCGCAGCGCTGCCTTTGCGGCCGATCTGGCCGACGAAGCTGCCGCCAATGCCCTGCTGCCCACCATCACGCAAGCGCTAGGCCCGGTCGATGCCGTGGTCAACAGCGCTTCCCTGTTTGAACATGACAGTGCCGAAAGCTTCAGCTACGCGCTGATGGAAAAGCACTGGCGCAGCAACACCGCCGCCCCGATTGCGCTGGCGCGTGCGCTGCACCAGCACATCCGCCAGCGCCGCGACAGCGGTGAGGCCGTTGCCGAAGGCGTTGTGGTCAACCTGCTGGACCAGAAGCTCTGGAACCAGAACCCGGACTTCATGAGCTACACCCTCTCCAAGGCTGCGCTGGAAGCCGCTGGCACCATGCTGGCGCTGGCCCTGGCGCCGCTGGTGCGTGTGGTCGGTGTGGCTCCGGGCCTGACCCTGACCAGCCACATGCTCAGCGACGAACGCTTTGCACAGCTGCACCAGCTCAGCCCACTGGGGCGCAGCTCCTCCCCTGGCGATGTGGCGGCTACCGTGCGTTTTGCGCTGGAAAACCGCTCCATCACAGGAACCACCTTGCTGGTCGACGGCGGCCAGCACCTACAGCGTTTTGAACGCGACTTTTCCTTGATGTAAGCCCCACAAGGGCTGATCCCCTGCGCCATGCACACTGCAAGCAGCAAGCAAATTCTGACCCTGACTGGACTGCGCTTTAACGCCAGTCTGGGCATCCTCGATCACGAAAAAACCACGCCCCAGCCCATCCAGGTGGACGCCGAGCTCAACCAGGGGGAACAGCCCCTGCGCCACGCGGATGAGGACATCTCCAACGTGCTGGACTACCGCAAGGTGCGCCAGATCATCATTGACGAATGCACGTCCGAGCATGTGAACCTGCTCGAGAGCCTGATCGGCAAGGTCGCGCAACGCCTGATGCAGCTGCCCGGCGTGGTGGGCGTGCGCGTGAAGATCGCCAAACTTGAAATTTTTGATGACTGCGAAGTAGCAATTCGCGTCGAAACCGGACAATGGTGAACCCCATGAATGCTGTGACTGAAAACCCCTGGATTAGCGAAGACGAATCGGCTGAAGCAGCCGCAGCAGGCAACGACGCCGCTGAAGCCAAGCCTGGCAAGATCAAGATCGAGCGTGAGCAGATCAAGCTCGAAAAGCGCCTGTGCCGCGAAGTGGGCCGCGCCATCATGGACTTCAACATGATTGAAGACGGTGACAAGGTCATGGTCTGCATGTCCGGCGGCAAGGACAGCTACACCCTGCTGGACATCCTGCGCAAGCTGCAAAAGCGCGCGCCCGTGAAGTTCGACATCGTGGCCGTGAACCTGGACCAGAAGCAGCCCGGCTTTCCTGAGCATGTGCTGCCTGAGTACTTCCAGTCCATCGGCGTGGACTACCATATCGAAAACCAGGACACCTACTCCGTGGTCAAGCGCGTCGTGCCCGAAGGCAAGACCACCTGCGGTCTGTGCTCGCGCCTGCGCCGCGCCATCCTGTACAAGGTGGCCGATGAGCTGGGCTGCACCAAGGTAGCCCTGGGCCACCACCGTGATGACATCGTGCAAACGCTGATGCTCAACATGTTCTACGGCGGCCGCATGAAGGGCATGCCACCGAAGCTAGTGTCGGATGACGGCAAGCACGTGGTGATTCGCCCCCTGTGCTATGTGCCCGAGAAGGACACTGCACGCTGGGCCAAGTACCAGAACTTCCCCATCATCCCCTGCAACCTGTGCGGCAGCCAGGACGGCCTGCAGCGCGTGGCCGTGGGCGACATGCTGCGAGAGTGGGACAAGAAGTTCCCTGGCCGTATCGAGAGCATGTTCCGCGCCATGGGCAACATCGTGACCACCCACATGATGGACCCCCAGCTGCACGACTTCAAGAACGCCAAGGCCACCGGCATTGCCGACCCCAATGGCGACACCGCGTTCGACCACGAAGAGCTGCCCAAGCCTTCTGCACTGCCTGGCGGCGTGCAGGTGGTACAGATCAACTAAAGCGTTTGACCGGCCCCGCAATGCGGGGCTTTTTTACACCTTGCTACGCCTCTGCATGCCACACTTGGCATGCTTGCTGATCTCAAGGAGCACACCTATGACCGCCACAAGATTCCTCCGTCGCTGCTGCATGGGCGCTGCCCTGGTGGTGGCTGCCGCACTGGCAGGCTGCGCCACCGGGCCACGTGAAATCACCTCCAGCGTTCAGTCCTACGCCAACATGGGTGGCATCCACCTGCCCGCCACCTATCGCATGGAGCTGCTGCCCTCACAGACGCACCAGCAAAGCTTTGCCCGCATTGAAGCCGCTGCACAGGATGCCCTGCAGCGTGTGGGTCTGACACGCGATCCTCGCCCCGATCTGGCACGCCTGGTGGTGCAGATTGGTGCCAGCGCCGACCAGGGCTATGCCTACCACCCTGGATATGACAACTGGTTCTACGGGCCACGCTTTGGCTGGGGGCTGGGTATGGGCTTTGGCGGCCCTCGCTGGGGCATGGGCATGAGCTGGATGGATGCGCCCCCCATGGTGTACTACCGTGGTGTACAGCTCGTGATTCGTGACACCAAGACGCAGCAGATCGTCTATGAAACTTCGGCCAAGTACGACGAAATCCGCGTCGATGACCAGCAGATCTGGCGTGTGCTGTTTGACGCAGCGCTGAGCGACTTTCCCCATCCGCCCCAAGGTACTCGCCAGGTGCGCACCACCATCACCCCGCTGCCTGCTGCAAAGCCCGCAACGGATGCTGCCCCTGCCAGTGGCAGCACACCGGCTGCAGGCAGTGACACCAAGACGCCCTGAACCCCACGGGTGACAGCAAACTGCGGCATCGGCGGACACGCTGCTGCGATGCCGCAGTGCTATACCTTGTACCTGTCTATTTCAGATCAGAGTCTCGCTTATGCGCACCACTTCCTCCTTGCTGCTGAGCCTTGCTGCCGCAGCCCTTCTTGCTGGCTGTGCCAGCGGCCCCACCACTTACACCACCAGCGTGCAGAGCTACTCCGGCATGGCTGGCGTACAGCTGCCCACCACCTATCGCATTGAACTGCTGCCCTCACAGGTGCAGAACCAGCAAAGCTTTGGCGTGATTGAAGCCTCCGCCCAGCAGGCGCTGGACCAGGTGGGCCTGCGCCCCGCTGCAGACCCCACACAGGCCCATCTGGTGGTGCAGATTGATGCCATCAGCGTGGCCAACACCACAACGCCGTATAACGACTCCGCGTTTTACGCTCCGCCCGGCGTCTATGGCTGGGGCTACGGCCGCCCATGGACACCCGGCCCCTGGGGCCCTGGTCCCTTCGGCCCCGGCCCTGCCATGGCATGGGCCACGGACTTTCCCTCCACCGTCTACCACCGCTCTGTGAATCTGGTGATGCGCGATGCCAAGACCCAGCGCATCGTCTACGAGACCTCGGCCCAGTACAACGACATGCAGGGCAATGATCCGCAGATCTGGGGCATCTTGTTCAGCTCTGCCCTGAACGACTTCCCCAACCCACCACAGGGCGTACGCCAGGTGCAGACCACGATTGCACCAGCCACACCCACTGCTCCTGCATCCAGCAAGTAACACGGCACATGGCCTGCACCGGGCTGCTACGGCGGCCTGGTGCAGTTGCAAAACACTACATGGCTGACGCTGACCACACACCGAGGCGTGCTACGTTTAAGCCATTTCCCCAGCAGGAACTTCACCATGCATTCTTGGATTTCCACCGCCGCCCTGGCTGCAGCCCTGTGCAGCGCCAGCCTTGGCGCACATGCCTCAGGTCTGGACAGCCTGCGCCAGCAGGCCAGCCAGTTTGGTCTGGGTGGCAGCAGCAGCGAGCCATCCACCAGCAGTTCAGCCCTTGGCGGCCTGCTGGGCAATAGCGGTGCGTCTGCAGGCTTGCTGTCTTCGCTGGGCATGCCTGCCGCAGACTCTGCCAGCAATGCCGCAGGCCTGATCACCTATTGCGTCAAAAACAACTACCTGAACGCCAACAAGGCTGAACAGGTCAAGGCCGAGTTGCTGGGCAAGTTGGGCCTGAGCCCCCAGAAAAAGGAAGAGCCCAAAGACCAGGGCTATCTGAGCGGACTGGCAGGCATGATTACCGGCAAGGATGGTCAGAGCTTCAGCATGGACAAGCTTCAGGGCGACCTCAAGGAAAAGGCCTGCGACCTGGTGCTGGACAACGCCAAGTCCTTGCTCTAACCACCAAAACCATAGCTTCCTGCGCTTACGCTACAAGCGCTGGAAGGTCAAAAGGTTTGCACAGTGTGCAAGCCTTTTTGCTGTCCGGAGACGACACCATACCCCTGCGCTTGACCTTCCCATGATGTCAAGGATTACGCTGCACCCTATTCCCTTTAGCACCACAGGTTCTGCGTATGTCCACCCCACCATCCACGCCCCACGCCCACCCCCCCACCGCCGCTGTCCTCAGCCTGCCCGTGCACGGCATGAGCTGTGCCAGCTGCGTGGGCCGGGTCGAAAAGGCCGTGCGCCAGGTGCCTGGCGTGGCCGAGGTCAGTGTCAACCTGGCCACCGAGCGCATCCACATCCAGCCTGCTGGCCCGCTGGACACGGCCGCCGTGGTGCAAGCGATTGAAAAGGCCGGCTACGAGGTGCCCAGCCAGACCGTCGAGCTGGCCGTGGAAGGCATGACCTGCGCCAGCTGCGTGGGCCGGGTGGAACGTGCCCTGCAAAAAGTGCCCGGCGTGACCGCGGCCCAGGTGAACCTGGCCACCGAGCGCGCCACGGTCCAAGGCAGCGCCACGCTGGAGGCCCTGCTGGCCGCGCTGGACAAGGCCGGCTACCCCGGCCAACCCATCGACACCCAGGCCGCGCGGGCGCAAGCCGAGGCCCAGGCCGCACACAAGGAAGCCGAATACGCCGCGCTGCAGCGCGACTTCACCCTTGCTACGGTGCTGGCACTGCCGGTGTTTGTGCTGGAGATGGGTTCGCACCTGCTCCCCGGCATGCACCACTGGGTGGCGGGCACCATCGGCCTGCAAAACAGCTGGTACCTGCAGTGTGTGCTGACCGCGCTGGTGCTATTGATTCCCGGACGGCGCTTTTACACCAAGGGCCTGCCCGCCCTGCTGCGCGGTGGGCCAGACATGAATTCCCTGGTCGCCGTGGGCACGCTGGCGGCGTTCAGCTATTCCGTGGTCGCCACCTTCCTGCCCGGCCTGCTGCCGGCCGGCACTGTGAATGTGTACTTCGAGGCCGCCGCCGTCATCGTCGCGCTGATCCTGCTGGGCCGCATGCTGGAGGCCCGCGCCAAGGGCCGCACCTCGCAGGCCATCCAGCGGCTCATCGGCCTGCAGCCGCAGACGGCGCGCGTGCAGCGCGACGGGCAGTGGGTGGAGCTGCCGGCGGCCGACGTGCAGACCGGCGACCTCATCCAGGTGCGCCCCGGCGAGCGCGTGCCCGTGGACGGCACGGTGCTGGACGGCCAGAGCTATGTGGACGAATCCATGATCACCGGCGAGCCCGTGCCCGTGGCAAAGACCATTGATGACCGCGTGGTGGGCGGCACGGTCAACCAGACCGGGGCCTTCACTCTGCGCGCTACGGCCGTGGGCAGCGCCAGCGTGCTGGCGCAGATCATCCGGCTGGTGGAGCAGGCCCAGAGCGGCAAGCTGCCCATCCAGGCCGTGGTGGACAAGGTCACACTGTGGTTCGTGCCCGCCGTGATGGCCGCCGCCGTGCTCACCTTCCTGGTGTGGCTGGTGTTCGGCCCCACGCCGGCGCTGAGCTTTGCGCTGGTCAATGCCGTGGCCGTGCTCATCATCGCCTGCCCCTGCGCCATGGGCCTGGCCACCCCCACCTCCATCATGGTGGGTACCGGGCGGGGCGCCGAGCTGGGCGTGCTGTTCCGCCAGGGCGAAGCGCTGCAGCTGCTGAAAAACACCCAGGCCGTGGCCGTGGACAAGACCGGCACCCTGACCGAAGGCCACCCCGCGCTGACCGACCTGGAAGTGGCCGAGGGCTTTGACCGCGCCCAGGTGCTGGCGCTGACCGCGGCCGCCGAATCGCGCTCCGAGCACCCGATTGCCCGCGCCATCGTGCAAGCCGCCGAGCACGAGCAACTGACCGTGCCCGCCCTCAGCGACTTTGCCTCCATCACCGGCATGGGCGTGCGCGCCACGGCCCTGGGCCAGCGCGTGGAGGTCGGTGCCGACCGCTTCATGCACGCCCTGGGGCTGGACGTGGCGCGCTTCGCCGCCACGGCGGCCCGCCTGGGCAGCGAAGGCAAGTCGCCACTGTACGTGGCGGTGGACGGGCAGCTGGCCGCCATCATCGCCGTGGCCGACCCCATCAAGCCCAGCACGCCCGGCGCCATTGCCGCCCTGCATGCCCTGGGGTTGAAAGTCATCATGATCACCGGCGACAACGCCCGCACCGCGCAGGCGATTGCCGCGCGCCTGGGCATTGACGAAGTGGTGGCCGAGGTGCTGCCCGAAGGCAAGGTGACCACGCTGCAGCAGCTGCAGGCCACACACGGCCATGTCGCCTTTGTCGGCGACGGCATCAACGACGCGCCAGCGCTGGCCGCGGCCGATGTCGGCATCGCGATCGGCACCGGCACCGACGTGGCCGTGGAAGCCGCCGACGTGGTGCTGATGTCCGGCAGCCTGCAGGGCGTGCCGAACGCGATTGCGCTGTCCAAGGCCACCATGGGCAACATCCGGCAGAACCTGTTCTGGGCCTTTGCCTACAACACGGCGCTGATCCCCGTGGCTGCCGGCGCGCTCTACCCCGCGTATGGTGTCCTGCTGTCGCCGATTTTTGCGGCCGGTGCCATGGCACTGTCGAGTGTGTTTGTGCTGGGCAATGCCTTGCGCTTGCGCAGCTTTAAGGCGCCGATGGCAGAGGCTGCGGCCTGATCGATGGCGACCATCCCATCTTTGACGGCAGAGGCCGGGAGTTCGTCCCGGCGGCCAAGTGATTTTCTGGGTGCGCCCAGAAGGTCACCAAAGATGCGCTTGGGCCTGCCCGCCGCGAAAATTGCTGTCCGCTGTACCAGCGCGCCGCTCAAACATCCGCGGCGCGTCAGGAGATGGATGCAGACCTGTCGCGCAGCAGCGCTGCGGCAGGTCTGCCGTAGTGCCTGCGCTGTGCCGCATGTTCCCAACCATCGGTGCACGGTGAAAATTTTCGGAGAGAGCCTATGAACATCGGAGAAGCAGCCAAGGCCTCGGGCGTGTCGGCCAAGATGATTCGCTATTACGAGTCGGTGGGGCTGATTCCGCCTATCCACCGCACCGAGTCCGGCTACCGCGCGTACAGCGGGTCGGATGTGCACATGCTGCGCTTCATCCGCCGCGCACGCGATCTGGGGTTTGCGGTGGCGGAGATTCACGACCTGCTGGACCTGTGGCGGGACCGCAGCCGCAAAAGCGCGGACGTGAAGCGCGTGGCGATGCAGCACATCCAGAATCTGCAGCGGCGCATCCAGGAGCTGCAGCAGATGTCCGACACCCTGCAGGCGCTGACCGCCTGCTGCGCGGGCGATGAACGGCCCGACTGCCCCATCCTGCAAGGGCTGGAGACGGCCGACCTCCCCGCACCCGGCGCGGAGGACGGTGCGGCCCCGACCCAGGCCACCTGCTGCCCGCCCGCCCGCTAGCCGCCCCCCACGGGGTGGCGCAGCGCGCTTACTGCACCTGCGCGGGGTAGCCCGCCTCTTCCAGCGCCGCCACCACCGCGGCCTGCGAGGCCGTGGTCTGCACCTGCACTGTGTGGGTGGGGATGTCCACCGTCACCTGCGCGGCGGCATCTACGGATTGGATCGCCTTGGTCACGCTGCGGGCGCAGCCGCCGCAGGTCATGCTGTCGATGTGAAATTGCATGGCAAAACTCCTGGTCAAAATGCAATGGCGCCAGACTAAAGCTTGCCATGATGGGAAGGTCAAGCCCTTGCGCCACGCAGGGTGAGCCGGCGTGCACGCCCTAAAAATCAGAGCAGGCTGCGCCGATCCTGTGTGTGCTATACAGTGAAAACACCCGATAAATCGCGCCACCCAGATCTTGGGATTGCCCTGGTGACCCCGCCGCACTTGCGCCCAGGCCCACATGCCGGCCCCACGGCAGGCCACAGAGACCGGGCGACATGCCCACCCGCGGCAGGCCCGTGTGCCACCCACAGGCCTTTGACGGTCCCGTGAATCGGCTGCACCACCACCCGCCCTGTGCCTCACGCCGCACGCGAACCACGGTGGCCCGCAAAGCGCTACATTCACGCCCTATGTCTGCGCAGCGCCCCACTTTCTTGCTTTCCATCCTGGCGCCCCTGGCGACACCACGTAGCACGTGCAGACCTGCGCCACATCGCAGTCTATGGCGCCACGCTGGGCGTGATGTGCCTGTCGTTTTATCTGTCTCTGCGCACCCTGCCTTTTGGCATCGCTGTGGCGATTGAATTTGCCGGTCCCCTGAGTGTGGCCGTCTGGTCCTCGCGCCGCCCTGTGGACTTTGTCTGGATTGCACTGGCCGTGGCGGGTCTGGCTTTGCTGCTGCCGCTGGGGCATGACATCAACACCCTTGACCCCACAGGCATGGCATGGGCCGCACTGGGTGGAACGGGCTGGGCCTGCTACATCATCTTTGGCAAGCGTGTGGGACACCTTCCGGTGAGCATTACCGCACCGCTGGGCGCTGCCATGGCTGCCTTGGTGGTTGTCCCTGTGGGGGTGGTGCATGCAGGCACTGCATTGCTGGCGCCAGACGTACTGCTCACCAGTCTGGGCGTAGCCCTGATCTCCAGTGCCATTCCCATTTCGCTGGAACTGTTTGCACTGAAGCATCTGCCCAAAAACGTTTTTGGCACCATGACCAGCATGGAGCCTGCCGTGGCGGCCTTGCTGGCGCTGCTGCTACTTGGTGAGGTGCTCAGCTGGAGCCAGTGCCTGGCCATTGGTCTGATCATGCTGGCATCCATGGGTTGCACACTCACTGCACAGTCACAGACTGTCAAAACCAAGCAGCCCGACCCCGCTGCAGCAGGCTTAAAAAACATAGCTGCCAGTGCTTATGCCATAAGCGCCGAAGCCATAAAAACCTCCACACCCTGCTGCCAGGGTGGACGGTATCAGACTGGCATCAGTTCCTTTGCAGAAGCCAGCGCCTGCAGCACGGGCACAGTGGTCTGCACTGCCAGCGCAATGCGCGCATCCACCGCTGCACTGTGCAGTCTGCCGTCCTGAAAGTCTTCTGCCGAGGCATACACCCCCACCGGCAATGTCAGGGTCTGGAAAAAAGACAGCAAGGGGCGCAGCTGGTGCTCAATCACCAGGGCATGCCGCTGGCTGCCACCCGTCGCTGCCAGCAGCACAGGTTTATCAGCCATCGCAGGCGTATCCAGCAAGTCAAACAGGTGCTTGAACAGGCCCGGCACACTGCCTCGAAAGACAGGTGCTCCTACGATCAGAAAGTCAGCCGTTTCTATGGCCTGCAATGCGCGCATGGCACGCTCTGGCAGTTGCTCACGCCACAGACAGGTGCCGATGTCTTCAAACAGATCTACCAGGTCGATGTGCAAGGTCTCCAGCGGCAACTGGGTATGCAGCTGGGCATGCAGCGCATCCAGCAGCGATCGTGTTTTGGAGGGGCGAGCCAGACTGCCATTCAAGATGACCGTACGGATAGAGCGTTGCGTAGACATGGGCGTGAGCAATCCAAAAAAATGCGGCGTGGCGGTGACCGCCAGTGAATGAATACCGTCGATTACAAGTGCTGCACACGCATGCACCAACGAAATTGATTGCATGAGCATATTGCGCAAACAGAGATACCTGCGCACAGGCTGCACGCCGCGCTTCCGGCCATTCGCTCTTTAAGTCACTGTTGCCACAGAACTTTCTGTCGTTGATCGACTGCCAGCACCACGCACCCCGTGCGCAGATGGATGTTTTGGTTGTTTTCAAATAAAGAATCCTTCGTTCCCTGCGCTGCAGCGCTTGCCTAGCATCCGCCCCATTCCAAACACAAGGGAGCCGCCGTATGCACAAGCGTCAATTCTTAACAGGCAGCGCCGCCTTGCTGGCCTGGTACATGGCTGGCAGTGCGCAAGCAACGTCAGCCGCCGTAGACCACAAAACCAAGCTGGTCGTGGCCGACCAGAGTGAGCTGATTCGCCATCTGCTCGATGCCAGCGGAGAGCGCAAGACACTGCCCTTCCAGCTGGAGCTGCCCAACTTTGCAGGCGGTCCTGCCATTTTTGAAGCCATGCGTGCAGGTGCGCTGGACATTGCCTATGTGGGCGATACACCGCCCATCCAGGCCCGGGCTGCAGGCGTACACCTGCCCATCATTGCCACCTTTAGCCGTGAACTGGCGCAATACCGCCTGCTCCAGCATGCCAATGCAGGTGTAGAGCGCCTGAGCGATCTGCGCGGCAAGCGCGTGAGCTATGTGGAAGGTTCTGGCCGCCAGGTGTTTCTGATCGAAGCACTCAACCGCGCAGGCCTCACCCTCAAAGACGTACAGCCTGTGCATCTGCGCGTCTCTGAGCTCAACGATGCACTGCGCGCCAAGGCCGTGGATGTTGCCGTCATTACCGAGCCCCACGTCTCGCGCCTGAGCAAGCAAATCGGTGCACGTCTGGTGCCTGACCCACAGGAGCGCCAGCTTCTGCCTTCCACCTCCTACCTCTATGCACGCCCTGAAGTGCTGGCAGACCCACAGAAAACACAGGCCATTGCACAGTTTCTGGCTGCCTTTGTGCGTGCAGGCAACTGGAGCAATGCCAACGAGGCCGCATGGGGTGAGCACTACTACCGCAAGTTCCAGCGACTGGATGCACAGACCACGGCTGCCATTCAGACCTCGCTGTCTCCGTTGATCTTCGAGACTGCCGCCGAAGCCCAGCCCCTGCACCAGCGCCTGATTGACACCCTGTACGCAGCGGGTTCACTGCCACAGCGCCTGGATGCCAAAGACTCTTTCGTCACCACGTTTGACTCCGTCGTGACCGCCACACGCTGACAAGCTCCCGCCAAAAACTGACTGGACATTGCCATGCCCTCCATCCCTCTCTCTGCCTCTGCCCGCTGGTCTGAACGCTCCACCGATGCATCAGGTTTGCACACGACTCCTGCGGCTGTACCTGCCGCCGCAGTACGCGCTACGCCCGCACTGGTGCCTGCCCGTGCGCCTGCATCCCTGCTCATGCTCGGCCCTGTGCTGCTGTTTCTGATCTGGGAAATCGCATCCCGCGCAGGCTGGCTCTCGCCCGAAACACTCACCGCACCTTCGCAGGCATTGGCCGTTGGCTATGAAATGCTGAGCGACGGCTCGCTCATGCCCCATCTGCTGGCCTCTGCCGCACGCGCCTACACGGGCTTGCTGCTGGGCGTGCTCACCGGCGTGGTGCTGGCATTGGCTGCCGGCCTGACCCGTACGGGCGAAGCCCTGATTGATGGCATTGTGCAAATCAAGCGTGCCGTGCCCACCCTGGCGCTGATTCCACTGGCCATCATCTGGCTGGGCATTGGTGAGGCCATGAAGGTGTTCCTCATCTTCACCGCCGTGCTCGTGCCCGTGTATATCAACACCCACGCCGCCTTGCGCAGCATTGATATTGGCCATGTCGAACTGGCACAGACACTGGGCCTGTCGCGTGCCACCTTCATCCGCAAAGTGGCCCTGCCCGGTGCCCTGCCCGGCTTCTTTGTGGGCCTGCGCATGGCTGTAGCCCTGTGCTGGACGGCACTGGTCGTGCTGGAGCTGATCAACACCCAGACTGGCATTGGCTACCTGATGAACCGTGCCCGTGACTGGGGCCAGACCGATGTGATCGTGGTCGGCATCCTCATCTACGCACTGCTGGGCCTGCTCTCTGATGCTGCTGTGCGCCGCCTGGAAGCCCGTGTGCTGTCCTACCGGAGGTCGCTGGGCTCATGACCACAGACACCCTTCCCCTCGGCCAGGTCGAACTGCGCCAGTTCAGCCGCAGCTTTCAGCACAAGCGCATTCTGGACACCATCGACCTGCACATTCCTGCAGGCCAGTTTGTGGCCCTGCTTGGTGAATCCGGTTCCGGCAAGACCACGCTGCTGCGTGCCGTGGCGGGGCTGGACAGCGATGCACACAGCACAGGTCTGGCGCAAGCCAGCGGCAATGTCTCCGTGCTCTTTCAGGACTCGCGCCTGCTGCCCTGGCTATCCGTCATGGACAACCTCACGCTGGGAATCGAGCAACAGCCCCATGTCCACGCACGTGCCCAGCATCTGCTTCAGGAAGTCGGCCTGGGCGACAAGGCCAGCGTCTGGCCCAGCACGCTGTCTGGCGGTCAGAAACAGCGCGCCGCACTGGCGCGCTCACTGCTGCGCGAGCCCCATGTACTGCTGGCCGACGAGCCCTTTGGCGCGCTGGATGCGCTGACCCGCATGCGCATGCAAAGCCTGCTGCTGCAGCTGGTAGAGCGCACCCATCCCACGGTGATTCTGGTCACCCATGACGTGGACGAAGCCCTGCTGCTGGCCGACCGCATTCTGGTCATACAGCACGGAAAGATCGCCCAGGACCACGACGTAGGCCTGCCCCAGCCCCGTCGCCCCGACCACCCCCGCTTCATGCAGCTGCGTACCGAACTGCTGCGCAGCCTGGGCGTGGAAACCATAGCCCCCGCCCTTGCCTGAAGGAGTTTGCAACATGTCCCGACAACTGCACCTGAACCTTTTCCTCATGACCCGCGGCCATCACGAAGGTGCCTGGCGCCATCCTGCGGCCAATCCCAAGTCACTGACTGACCTGGAGCTGTACGTTGACGCTGCCCGGATTGCCGAAGCCGCCAAGTTTGATGCGGTGTTTCTGGCCGACAGTCTGGTCGGCCCTGAAAGCGGTCAGCTCACCTCCGGCACGCTGGAGCCGCTGACACTGCTGACTGCGCTTGCCACCAGAACGGAACGCATTGGCCTGATCGGCACTGCCTCCACCTCCTACAGCCACCCTTACACGCTGGCACGCCAGTTCGCCTCGCTGGACCACATCTCCAAGGGCCGTGCAGGCTGGAACATCGTCACGTCCTGGGCGCCACGCGCTGGTGAAAACTACGGCCTGAGCACCGACATTGAGCATGGTGACCGCTACCGCATTGCCAAAGAGTTTGTCGAAGCCGTGGATGCGCTGTGGCGCAGCTACCCTGCCAGCGCCATCGTGGACGATGCAGCCAGCGGCCAGTTTGTGGATATTGGGCAGATTCGCCCCGTCAACTACGCTGGCCAGCACATCCGCACCCGTGGCCCGCTGAACGTGCCCAGCAGCCCGCAGGGCCGCCCGGTGCTGGTGCAGGCGGGCCAGTCCGAAGACGGGCGCGCTTTTGCTGCCCAGTGGGCTGAGGCCATCTTTACCGCCCATGGCAGCAAGGCATCGGCGCAGGACTTCTACCAGGACATCAAAGGCCGCGCTCAGGCAACAGGCCGCCGCCCGGAAGACATCGTCATCCTGCCCGGCATCAGCGCTGCCATTGGCTCCACCGAATACGAGGCACGGCAGGTCTGGGAAGAGCTGGACAGCCTGACCAGCGTAGAAGTAGGCCTGACCCGCCTGTCCGCACGCTTCGGTGGGCACGACTTCTCGCACCTGCCACTGGATCGCAAGCTCAGCCGTGATGACTTCCCCGATCCCCATCTGGTCGAAGCCTCCAAGAGCCGTGCCATTGGCTATGTGGAAACCACGCTGCGCGATGGACTCACACTGCGCCAGCTGCTCAAGCGTCTGGCGGGTGCACGCGGCCACCTGGCGATTGCGGGCACGCCCGAGCAAGTGGCTGACACCATTGAAGACTGGTTCACCACCGGCGCTGCCGATGGTTTTAACGTCATGCCGCCCATCATCAACCAGCAGCTGGAACTGTTTGCCAGCGAGGTCGTGCCCATTCTGCGCAAGCGTGGCCTGTTCCGCAGCGACTACAGCAGCCACACGCTGCGCGGCCACTTCGGTCTGCAGGAGCTGCCTGCCGTGCACCACACAGCAGCGGCCCAGGCAAGCATCAAGGCGGCATAAGCCTTTCTCACGGCACAGCCATTGTGCTTGGCCGTGACTTTCAAAAAAATAGCTGCCAGCGCTTACTCGATAAGCGCTGGCAGGCAAAAAACTGCTACATCACAGCGGTACAAGAATGATGTTCATGCGCCCTGCGCTGCCACCTGCTGCGCCACCCATGCAGCCACATCCGCCAGACAGGCATCTTTGACCGCTCCCTCGGCACTGCTGCCAGCCAGATACGCCGTCACGATCCATGGCGCACCCTGGGGTGGGATCAAGAAGCCAATGTCGTTCGCATCCGTGGCATTGGTGCCGGTTTTATCGCCCACCTGCCACGATGCAGGCACACCCGCTTTCAGACGTTTGCCACCTGTGGTGTTGGCCAGCAACCATTGCCGCAACTGCTGGCGCGATGCCGTTGAGAGCGCATCGCCCACCAAGAGCTTGTGCATGGTCTGTGCCATGGCACGGGGGCTGGTCGTGTCCAGCAACCCATCGCTGGAGGGGCGGTTGAGCGTTGGCTCATTGCGGTCCAGCCGTGTAACCGCGTCCCCCAGCTGGCGCGCATAGGCGGTCAGCGCTGCAGGGCCACCGTAGCTTTCCAGAATCAGATTGCCTGCTGTGTTGTCGCTGGTGGTGATGGTGGCCGCGCACAGCTCGCCCAGCGTCAGCCCCGGGCCATCGGCATGTTTTTCGGTGATGGGGGACCAGGGAATCAGCGCACTGCGCGGGTAGGCCATACGCCGCTGCAACGACTCCTGCCCTTGGTCGACACGGTGCAGCACCAGGGCACTGGCCAGCAGCTTGAAAGAGCTGAGCATCATGAAGCGCTCATCTTCGCGCCAGCCCCATTGCTGCCCGGTGGCAGTGTCCACAATGCTCACGCCCAGTCGCCCCTGTGCCTTCGCCTCCAGGGCCTGACAGTGCGCCTGCAAAGAGGCTGAACGGTGATCGGTTTTTACGCTGGCACAGCCAGCCAGCAGGGTCAAACAAGCAGAAGTCGTAAACAGGCGGCGAGAGAACATGAAGTTTTTCCAACCAAAAAACGCAGCAAAAAGCAGCGCTATTGTTGGCGATTCGCGCTATGCCCTGCCCTGTGTTGGCCCTACACGCTGGCGCTTTAACGCTTCGCCCCCGCCTGCAGCAGCAAAGCCTCGATCTGCCCATAGCCACGCTGGCGGGCATGCTGCAAGGGGGTGATACCTTCGGCATCTGCAATATGCGGGTCTGCCCCGGCCGCCAGCAGATCCTGCACGATCTGCACATGCTGCGGGCCGCCCTGGCCCAGCACAATGGCTTCCATCAGCGCCGTCCAGTGCAAGCGGTTGATGTGGTTCACATCTACCCCGGCGGCAATCAGCAGGCGCACCGTTTCCACATGGCCACGCTCCGCGGCAGGAATCAGGGCCGTGCCGCCATAGCGGTTCAGGCTTTGCAGGTCTGCACCGTGCTGCAGCGTCATCTTGAGAATTTCGTTGTGCCCACGTGCCCCCGCGTAGAGGTAGGGGCTGTCCTGTATCTGGTCCTTGGCGTTCACATCAGCCCCGGCGGCCATGAGCAGCCGCGCAGCTTCCACCTGGTTGTGGTGGGTAGCAACCAGCAGCGGTGTTTCGCCACGGCGGTTGCGTGCATCCACCTGCGCGCCTTGCTCCAGTGCTGCGCGCAGCTGCACCACATCGCCACGCTGCGCTGCCTCGTGCAGTGGCTGCGGCGGCGCACCGCCGCTGGCACTGGCGGTGGCAGACATCCACATGGCCAGCAGCACCCCCAAGGCCATTCCCCTGCGTTTCCAGAACATTGCCACGCTCCTCGTCAAACTTTGAACCGCATGCTGCTCAGCGGGCAGCCACCGCTTCTGGTACCTGCCAGATCTCACCCTTGCGCACCACCTTGCGTGCATACGGTGCAGTCGCTACGGCAGCGGCTGCATTCGGGGCCTGCACCAGCACAAAATCTGCCGCATGGCCGGGCTGCAGGCCGTAGTCGGCCTTGCCCATCACCGCTGCGCTGGCATGCGTTGCCATGTCCAGCGCCACGCGCAGATCGGCATCGGTGTAAAAGCCTGAGCGATAGGCCACCAGCATGGCGCGCTGCAACATGTCGCCATTGCCAAAGGGCCACTAGGCATCCTGAATATTGTCATTGCCGCTGAACACCCGTACCCCGGCCTCGCGCAGCTTGAGCACTGGCGGAAAGCCATGGTTGCCCGGTGCATTCGTCATGATGGCAATGCCCGCCCGGGCCAGCACCTCCGCAATGCGCTGCAGTGCGGCATCGTCCAGATCCCCCAGGCCATAGGCATGGCTGACGGCCACACGCCCCTGCATGCCCAGTGCCTCGGTGCGCGCAGCAATGCGCTGCAGATCGGCCATGCAAATCTCACCGGGCTCGTGCAGGTGGATGTCTACCTTGGCGGCATGCCGCTCGGCCAGATCAAACACCACGTCCAGCTGCCCATCGGGGTCACCATCGAAAGTAGTGGGGTCAATGCCGCCCACCACCTGCGCCCCGGCACGCATGGCCTGATCCAGCACCTGCGCCGTGCCCGGGCAGCTCACCACGCCAGCCTGCGGAAAGGCCACCAGCTCTATCTCCAGCCACTGTTCCCACTTGGCATGTGCCTGCAGCACGGCTTCCAGATGCGTGAGCTGTGTGGTCGCGTCCACATCCACATGGCAGCGCATGGCCATGGTGCCAAACCCCGCGGCCTGCGCCATCAAGGCCTCAGCACGCGCCACCATGGGCCGGGCGGAGGCCAGCGCCTGTTTTTCCACCGCCAGACGCTCACGCAGGCTGCTCACGGGCTGGTGGGAATGCCAGCGGTCGCCCACAAAGCTTTTGTCCAGATGGATATGGCCATCCACAAACCCCGGCAGCAGCACATGGCCTGCCACATCCACCACCTCTGCATGCGGCAGCACTGGGCACTCGCTGGCCATGCTGGTAATACGCCCCTGCTGCACCGCCACATGCACAGGTGCGCCATCCATATCTACGGCGTTGATAAAAATGCGATCGTTCATGCATTCACTCCCCAACAGTAGCGGCACACCGCGCAGCACGCGCTGCTTGCGCCTTATGCATTGACCATACGCGAAACCGCATTGTGCTGCCCATGCGGGGTTGACGCGTTCACAGGTAGGTGAGCGAGCCAGCAAGCACATACTGGCGCAAATACCAAGCAATCAAAAAACAGAGCTACTAGCGCTTACTACATAAGCGCTAGAGCCCAATTTGATGCAAATTTCTTTCAGATGCTGTCCCACAGCTGGGGCACAGAACTGCCCAGCATGGCCAGACCCGAGAGCGTGAGCATCACCAGAATCAGCTGGCGAAAGGCGGCCTCACTCATGCCCTTGTAGGTATGCATGCCCAGCCAGGCTGGCACCAGCATGGCGGGAAGCAGCCATGCCAGCCAGTGCAGCACCGGGCCGGTAATCAGGCCGCGCTCCACATACAGCAGAGCCACCACGCACAGCATGGACAGGTTGAAGTTCTGAATCACCGCACGCTGTGTGTCTTTGGGAAAGCGGCGCAGGCTGCACCACAGCGTGGGAATCGTGCCCGTAAAGCCACCCAGACCACCCAGCACACCACCCGCCCAGCCCGCCACTGCATCGGCCACGCGCCCGCCATGCGTAATGGGGGGCAGGCGCTGCATCAGCAGCATGGTGGGGCACCAGATCAGCAGCAGCGCGCCCAGCCCGGCCTTGAACCAGAGCATGTTCAGCTGCGGCAGCAGCCACAAGCCCACGGGAATGCCTGCCAGCCCACCGAGCACAAACGGCAGCAGCTGCGGCCAGTGCGCACCCCGGCGCACGCTAAAGGCCGCGAGGATTTGCCCCGCCAGCGAACAGCACACGGCCAGCGCAGCAGCCACCTGCGGCTCCAGCACCCAGGCCCAGAACGACATGGCCACCATGCCAAACGCAAAGCCTGAAACGCCCTGCACAAAACCGGCGCACATGGCCCCGGCGACCACCACGATCAGCGTTGTCTCCACCGCCACTCCTGCTCTGATTTTTATAAGCGTGTTGATTGTCAGTGAGCCATGGTGATTCAGACAATGACAAAGTGATGGAACTTATAAAAGTGATAGCTGCCAGCGCTCGATGGGACTTCGTTAGAGGCCAAAAATGCTTAAATTCCGTACCCCCACCAGCGCCCCACCTGCGCGCAGTAAGCCACATAGTCCGCCCCAAACTTCTGGCGCAACACCGCTTCCTCCGGGCGAATCTGGTAGCGCTGCAGATAGCACACCAAGGCGGCACACCACAGCACCCCGCTCCACGTACCCAGCGCCAGCGACCACCCCAGCAAACCCAGCACAAAACCTAGATACATGGGATTGCGCGTCCAGCGGTAAATGCCACGCACCACCAGCGCCGAAGCGTTTTCCGGCGCCACCGGGCTTACCGTCGTCCGCGCCTGCCGGAAGGCCCAGACCCCGGCCACGCACACCGTCAGCCCGGCAGCACCAAATACCGCAGCCACAGCCCAACGCAACGGCGTCACCCACAACATGGGCAACAACGCCGATGTGCTCCAGATACCCACAGCCACCAATGCCACGAGCAACAGCGGCGGCAGCTTGAGTGCCAGCCAGCGCTGATCCCATGCCGCTTTCTGGTCCGAATGGTTCATGTTTACCCTCCTTGCGACTCCCCACCTCAAACCAAGCACACCGCCCAAACAAGAAGCAGCAAAGGCCCCCATCCCCACCTTCCCCCAGCGGGGGAATGTGTGAAATGCAGCCCTCTCCCCAACCCTCTCCCGCAAGCAGGCGAGGGAGTGCAAGGCACAGCGCTTGTGCCACCCCGCACGCCAGCTGTAAGACTGGCGTGCTTGGACATAAAAAATCTGATTTCCGGCTGCCTGTTTGACCAGAGCGACGCAGGAGCGACGGGAGTTCAGCCGGACAAGCCGCCTGCAAGGCTCGCCTTTTCTTTCCCCCATTTCTTTTGGCGACGCAAAAGAAATGGGGTCGGCTGTCGGGCCGAAACCCGACCTCCTGCCTCAAACCAAGCACACCGCCCAAACAAGAAGCAGCAACGGCCCC
>ERZ1032269.82-NODE-82-length-20342-cov-9.723863_pt1 | contig 20342 bp, 19 predicted proteins | sample MGYA00517878_ERZ1032269 | MGnify/ENA primary metagenome ERZ1032269 (study PRJEB33719, sample SAMN04261352) | wastewater metagenome | biome: periurban shantytown; feature: human; material: feces | host: Homo sapiens | place: Peru: Lima | collected 2012-01-15 ...
TTGCGGCTGATGTTGTGCAGTGCCAAGTAAAACAGCTTGAGCAGTGCCTCATCGCGTGGGGCGTGGCTGGCCTGCAGGCGCTGCAAGAGAGCATCGCAGCGCAAGGCCAACGCTCCGGTGTGCGCTGGGTCGATGCCTTGTCCTGCACCGTGCGGCCGGCGATCACGTACTGGTTCATGGGGCTGTACTGCGCTGCTAAAACTGCTGCGTTTGCCCTGGCGTGGCAGCAAGGCTTTAACCTTGCTGAATCAAGCTTACATATCTGGTCTGAGAGTGATCAAGCCATGTGGGCGGGGGTCTTGAACTTTTGGTTCCTCGGCCGTGTGCTGGAACGCAAAGGGCGCTGAGTATGCAAGCGGATACGCAATCAGCAATCCAAGTGCCCAAAGCTGCAGTGGATCTCGCCAAACGGTTTGAGGGCTTCCATCGGGTGCCCAAGCACGACCCTGCAAGGGCCTATCCGTACCTGTGTCCTGCGGGCTATTGGACGATCGGGTGGGGCCACTTGTGCAGCAAAGACCATCCACCCATCGACCAAGCACAGGCCGAGATCTACCTCGAAGCCGACCTGCGCATTGCACTCAATGCCACTTTGAAATTCTGCCCAGTGCTGGCCACTGAGCCGGAGGCGCGGCTCGCGGTCATCGTTGACTTCACGTTCAACCTTGGCGTGGGGCGGTTGCAGACGTCGACGCTGCGCAGGCGCATTAACCAGCGGGACTGGTCTTCTGCTGGGCAGGAACTGCGGCGATGGGTCTATAGCGGTGGAAAAGTACTGCCGGGACTGGTCACACGGCGTGAGGCTGAAGCCGCTTGGCTGCTCAACGCCGCATGAACCAGAGATTCAACTGAATCAAATCCCGGGCTGCAACTCCACCTGCACCTCTCGCGATTTGCCGGCCCGATCCACGGACAAGACTACGACATCGCCGACCTTCCTGTCGTCTAGCCGCGCGAGCAGCTTGGCCACATCGTCCGTTGCCTTGCCATCAACACCGATGATGCGGTCGCCGGGCACGATGCCTTGTGGGGTAATCTCGACCCCAGCGAGCCCGGCTTTGTGCGCTGCCGAGCCGGGGGTGACACGCAGCACGAACACGCCCTTGCTTCCCGTCAGCGCAAGCAGGCGCTGATTGAGCTGTTCGTCCACCTCGATGCCAAGCGCCGGGCGGATGTATCTGCCGGTCTTGATGAGTTGCGGCACTACCCGCATGACGGTGTCCACCGGCACGGCAAAACCGATCCCAGCCGAGGCGCCGGAGGGGCTGTAGATCGCCGTGTTGATGCCGATGAGGCGCCCGGCCGAATCGAGTAGGGGGCCACCCGAGTTGCCGGGGTTGATGGCGGCGTCGGTCTGAACCAGGTGATCAATGGCCGGGCCGCCCGCTTCTCCCGGTAACGAGCGGTCGAGCGCGGAGACGATGCCGGTGGTGAGCGTCCAATCCAAGCCAAAGGGGTTGCCGATAGCAAACACCTTCTGTCCCACCTTGAGGTCGGCGCTGGTGCCGACCGGCACGGCAGGCGGGCGTTTGAAGCCGATGCCGATCTTGAGTACGGCGATGTCGTGTGCTGGGCTCGCCCCCACCAGTGCGGCCTGGTAGTCGCGGCCATCGGCGAGTTTGACGGTGGCTTCGGACGCGCCCTGGATAACGTGGAAATTGGTGACGACGTGGCCGGCGTCGTCCCAGATGAAGCCCGATCCCGTGCCACGAGGCACGGAGAAGACATTGCGCGTCCAGACGTCGCGCACCAGCTGCGCGGTGGTGATGTAGACCACCGAGGCGCGTGATTTTTCGAACAGTTCGATGGTGGCCTGTTCGTCAGCGGCCAGATCGTCACGCGGCGTGACGGTGCGCTCAGCGGCTTGGCGCGGGCTGAACCAGGCTTCGATGGCGGGCAGGAACTGCCAGAACAGCATGAGTGCTGCAACGCACGCAGTGATGACGAGCCACCGCCGGACGAAATGATCAGGAGCTGGGCGTTGTGGGTAAGGACCGGGAGAAGACATGACGGAGGCTCCTTTCGAGTGATTTAGCGCCAAAGGCCGCTCAGGCCCCGGCGTGGTGGGCACATCGGGGCGAACGACCTTGGCACGAGATAATCCGTTTGTGTTGATTTCCACGCAGAACTGACCCGCAGGCTAGTGGGTCACTTCTGAGAGGAAATCAACACCGTTTGGAACGGCAGGGTCTGCGATGGCTGAGACGTCAACTCCATCAGGCGCGCGATACGATCCTCTGCACGCCGTATGCGTGCGCAACCAAGACGGCTCGGGATTTCCCCAGCCGGGCAGACCATCCGTGAGGGCAATGGAAGCAAGGCGCCTGGAGCCGTTGGCAAAGGCATTGACATTGACGATGCCGCTGGGCACGTAGTGCGGCACCGGCGTTGCGGGCAAACCGGCACGGACGGACAGCTCGCGCAACATGGCCCAAATCTCGGGGGCTTCGTGCGGGTGCAGTGCCCGCGCGCGATACAGGCGCAGGGTCAGCGCCGACGCTGCTGCCGGCTCCAGCAGCAGCGCGCCTGCAACGGCAAACAGCGCGAGCCAAAAGCCGCCTTCGCCGAACAACAGGCTCCCCGCAGCGGTCGCAATCCCGACCAGGGTCAGGACCAGCAACCCCGTCTGCAGGCGGTTGAGCCGGCGATGTTGCAACAACGCCGCGCGCAGGTCACTGGGATGATGACGGGTCATGCTCAGATGTCTCGGCGGCGCGGCCGTCGCGCTCGCGCAGCAGCCAGTAGGTCGCACCCAGAGCCAGCGTGGCGCCTGCCAGCGCGGCTATCTTTGCGGGGCTCGCGTCGGAGTCGAGGATCACGAACTTGCGGGAGAGTGCGATCAGCGCGATCAGGACCACCGTCTTGACCTGGATGATGCTTTCCTTACGCAGCGCCACGCGCACGATGGAATGCTTGAACTCCATCGCGATCAAAAGCGTCATGATCATGCCGAACACGCTCTGGAATACCTTGTGGTCCAGGGGATTGAAAGCATCTAGAACCAGCAGCGTGAAGACGATGGCGATGAGCTGGAACAGCGACACCACGATGATGACGGCAATTACCGCCGACAGAACGAGGGCGACGACCTGCTCGAAGCGCTCGTAAAACGTCATCAACCGCCACTGGGAGCGTATCTCGTCAAGGGCCGTGTGGCCAGATTCTTTATGCATAAGCGTTGCTCTCTTTCAATGAAACGTTAATGGAACGGGGAGTCCGAGAAGACGACTCGATTACACCTGGATTGCCGAGGCAATTGCGAAGCCACCCAGCGCATAATATCCTGCGCGCTCGTGGCGCCGCCGATGGGTGGATCAGCCTCTTGCACGTCAACCCTTTGTCCCATGCATGGCATCAATCCGGTTTCTGGTCTGGCGGCAGCAATCCCAGCAGATCCGCCTGCAAATGTTGCAACTTGTCGATGCCAGCCCTCAATGCCTCGACACGGCCGGCATTTTTCATTTCACTCAGGGTGTGCGCTAACTGCTGGATGCTCTGATGCAGGACATCGACCTGATCATCAGGATCCTTGCCGAAGAACGTAGGGCGGCCACTTTGATCCCGCCAGTATTGGAGTGCTTCGGGTTGAGGCGGCACTTGGATCTTACCTGACAGATAGTCGATCATCTGGGAAATCCAGACCCGGTGGTCGACGTATGTGAACGGCACGGGCAGCGCGGAGCGACTGTCAGGTTTGAATCCTTTCCAGGATAAGGGTAACTGCCAGGTGTGTAGCCATTGCTCGAATTCATGCGCCGGTATCGGATGCCCGATGGCATAACCCTGGCCCCACTCGCATCCCATACGCAGCAGCATTTCACCATGCTGAATGGATTCGACTCCCTCCGCGATGCAGTTCCTGCCAAACGACCTTGTCAGTGCCAGTAGCGCATCCAGGATGGCGATATCGTCCGGATCCTCGAGCATGTCGCGTATAAAACCTTGGTCGATCTTGAGCAGGTGCGCGGGCAGGCGCTTCAGATAGGTCAGCGAGGAATAGCCGCTGCCGAAATCGTCGAGGGCAAAACGCAATCTCATCCTCTCGCACAGCGCCATCAACTGAGACACTTGAACGAAGTCCTCCACGGCGCTGGTTTCGAGGATTTCCAGTTCAAGGTCTTGCGGCTGGGCGCCGGGATGTCGTGACAACATACCCCGTAGATGCGTGATGAACCAAAACTTTAGCCGCAAGGCGAAGCTCTTCCGCGGATCTTCTGCGTGAGGTGACATCATGGATATAGCCGTGCCAGAGGATGCTCCCATCAGGCATGGCTTCAGGCGACGCCTCGCCTTCGACCCAGATCACCCGACCGTCTGGAAACTGCACCCGGTACTCGTCATGCCAAAGCGCGAGTGACTGCCCCGACGCCCGTATGGTTTCATGCACACGGTCGCGGTCTTCAGGATGGAGCGCAGCGAACACAGGAGTGGCATCTTCAACAACATCCTCCGGTGTAACCCCGTATATTTCCTGTATCCTCGCGCTGGCATAAGGGAAGTGCGAGCTGCCGTCCGGACGAAGACGGTATTGGTAAAGCATACCGGGAACGTGGCTGGCCAACTCTTCTCGCTGTCGGCGCATAACGTTCAGCGCCTGCTCGACCCTCTTGAGATCGGTGATGTCCTCTACCGTCGCTGTGGTCAGCTCGATGGGTTCTCCGGTGAACAGCGGGTGCTGGCACCGCCCGCAATTGGGCTTCTCTGCCAACTTGTTGGCTGGCTCGCGATTGAGGGATTGGCAGTGTGGGCAGACGATATGAATGCTGTCCTCATGAGGTGGATCCTTGGGACACAGAGGAAGTAATGGCTCCGGCAGTTGGGCCGCTGTGACATGGGGATTCGAGCTGTAGCCCTTGCGTCAGTTGCCGGAAGCTGTATGCATCCGGCGTTTCCCGTGCGAGCAGTTCGCGCGCGCAGCGCTCCAGCACTTCTCGGTTAATTTTGATAATTCGGTATGCACGATCAAACTCACCCATCACGATGTCACGGATGGCTTGGTCGATGCGTGTCTGGTCGAGGATTTCGGGGCGGTTGGTGGCGGCGAGGATGATCAACCCGACCGAGCTGTCGAAGCCGTCCATCTCTGTGAGCAGCAGGTTGAGGGTCTGCTCGCGCTCGTCGTGGCTGCCGACGCCGCGCGCATGAGCCCGGCGCAGCGCATCGACGAACTGCGCCCCGATGCCTTGGCTATCGAAGACGTACGAAGCCAGCGCAACGCTGTGCCGCGCCGATTCGATGGCAGCGAGCATGGCCGGGTAGGCCTGCTCGCCATCGATGAGCGGCTCGATGCGGTTGCCGCTGGTCAGCGACTGGCCGGTGGCGCGTCACACCAGGTGCGCCAGGCCGGCAAGCGGCGGCGATACGGGCTCGGGCACCGTGGGCGAGAGGGTGACTGCCCATGTCAACCGTTGGGGGCGGACACGACAGCCCCCATCGCTCAAGATTCGCCGCCCGCTGACTTCTTCTTGCGCGCAGGCTTGCTCGCGTCGCTCGGCGGTGCCTTGGCCACGTTCGCGGCATCGGGCTTTTCAGGCTCGGCCGGCTTCGCAGGTGGCTCCTGGCGCTCGAAGACCACCCGTTCGGCCTTGTCGTCCCAGCGGGCGCTGGCGTGATCGCCCTTGCCGATACCGCCACCCAGCATCTCGCGCGCCAGTGCCGTCTCCAGCTCGCTGCGGATCAGCCGCTTGAGCTCACGCGCGCCGAACTCGGGCTTGTAGCCTTCCTCCGCGAAGTGATCGATCAAGGTCTGATCGAAGGTCAGCGTCACGCCCTGGCTGGCGGCGTTGCGGGTCACACGATCGAGCTGCAGGCCGACGATATGGCGGATCTCCTCCTTGCCCAGCGCATGGAAGACGATGATCTCGTCGATGCGGTTGAGGAACTCGGGGCGGAAGTGTCCGCGCAGCACATCCATCACCTCGGACTTGGTCTTCTCGTATTCCTCACCGGCGGCGCCACCGGCCTTCAGCCGACGCTGGATGATGTCCGAGCCCAAGTTCGAGGTGGCGATGATGATGGTATTGGTGAAATCCACCACCCGGCCCTTGCCGTCGGTGAGCCGCCCGTCGTCGAACACCTGCAGCAGGATGTTGTAGACGTCGGGGTGAGCCTTCTCGATCTCGTCCAGCAGCAACACGCTGTAGGGCTTGCGACGCACCTTCTCGGTGAGCTGGCCACCCTCGTCATAGCCCACATAACCCGGAGGCGCACCCACCAGGCGTGCCACGGTATGGCGTTCCCCGTACTCGGACATGTCGATGCGCAGCAGCGCACCTTCATCGCCATAGATGGACTCGGCCAGCGCCTTGGCGAGCTCGGTCTTGCCCACGCCGGTCGGCCCGAGGAACAGAAAAGTCGCCACCGGCTTGCTGCCTTCGCGCAGGCCCGCGCGCGACAACCGCACGGCATCGGCCACCGCGCGCACCGCTTCGTCCTGGCCCACCAGGCGCTCGTGCAGCCGCTGCTCAAGATGCAGCAGCTTCTCGCGTTCTTCCACCGTCAGCTCGTTGACCGGAATGCCGGTCAGGCGCGAGACGATCTGCGCGACATGCTCGGCCTTGACTTCGGCGCTGCCCGAGGCGCGCTCGCGTTCCCATTCCTCGACGAGCTTCTTGAGTTCAGTCTCCTTGGCCTCGATGCGCTTGCCCAGCTCGGCGGCCTTGTCGTACTGCTTGCGCGAGGCCACATAGTCCTGCTCACGCCGCAGCTGGTGCAGTTCGGACTCCAGCTCTTGCACCGCCACCGGGCGGGCCGTGGCCGACAGTTTCACGCGTGCGGCCGCCTGGTCGAGCAGGTCGATGGCCTTGTCAGGCAAAAAGCGCGCGGTGATGTAGCGGTCCGACAACTCGGCGGCGGCGATGATCGCATCCTCGGTGATGCTGACCTTGTGGTGCGCCTCGAAGGTGTCGCGCAGGCCGCGCAGGATCATCATGGTCTGCGCTACCGTCGGCTCGGGCACCATCACCGGCTGGAAGCGACGCTCCAGCGCGGCGTCCTTCTCGATGTACTTCTGATACTCGTTGAGCGTGGTGGCACCGATCAGGTTCAGTTCGCCGCGCGCCATCATCGGCTTGAACACGTTGGCCACGTCCAGCCCGCCTTCGCCGCCACCCTGGCCGGCACCGACGATGGTGTGCACCTCGTCGATGAAGAGAATCAGCTCGCCCTGGTGCTCGGTCACTTCCTTGAGCACCTTCTGCACGCGCTCCTCGAACTCGCCGCGGTACTTGGCGCCTGCCACCATGGCGTTGATGTTGAGTTCGACCAGACGCTTGTCGCGCAGCGTCTCGGGCACTTCGCCGGCGACCATCCGCTGCGCCAGTCCTTCGACAATGGCGGTCTTGCCGACGCCGGGCTCGCCAATCAGCACCGGGTTGTTCTTCTTGCGGCGGGCCAGCACCTCGATGGTGGTCTCGATCTCCTGCGCACGGCCGATGACCGGATCGAGTTTGCCCTCGCGCGCCATCTTGGTGAGGTCGCGCGAGTATTTATCCAGCTCGGGCGTGTTGGTCGGCGTCTCGGCGCGGCCATCCTCGGCCCCTTTGCCGACCACCTTGCTTACCTGCTGGCGCAGCGCTTGCGGCGTGAGGCCGTAACGGCGCAGCAGGTTGGCCGCCAAACCTTCGCCTTCCTCGGCGAGCCCGATCAGGAAATGCTCCGGCCCGACATAAGAGTGGCCGAGTTCGTTGGAGGCCACGAAAGCACGGCTGAGCGCGTCCTTGACCCGGGGCGACACGCCGATCTCGCCCTCGAACGGCTTGTCGCCGCGCTTGGCTTCGGATTCGATCTGGCGCTTGAGGTCATCGACCTTGATCTTGAACTGCCCCAGGATGGTCTTGACCACGTCGCTGTCGGCCAGCGCCAGCAGCAGATGTTCGGTATCCACCTCGGAGCGGCCAAATTCGGCAGCGTGTTTGGCGGCCTCCTGCAGCAGGGCTTCCGACTGTTCGCTGATGCGGCTGGCTAAACCACTGCCGCGACGGCGCGGCGCACCCGAACCTGCGGCGGCGGGCTCGCCGAACGAGGCATCGACCACGTCATCGGTATCGGCGGCCATCGGCGTCGCGTCGTCGCCGATGCGGAAGAAGTCGCTGCCAAGGAAGTCCTCGAACAGGCCGCTGCGCGAGCCGAACAAGGCTTCTAGCGGCGAGACGGTGCGCTTTTGCTGGCGCACCAGTTGACGGTAATGGTCGTCACACAACAGCATGGTGCTGTGACGACCGTTGAGATTGGCTTCCACCCGCACGGTGGCGGGTTGGCCGCAGACCTGGCATTGTTTTCTGGCCATGCTGATGCTCCTGTAAAGATTGATCTGACGAGGCACCGCCGATCACGGTGCCTCATCTCTTTGTGGTTTTTGAGAAAAACGCGCTGCCCCGCGTCAGCCGTTGATCGGGATCGAGCGCCCCTGCTTGGGCGTACTGGCCTCGCGCTTTTCCATCGTGATCGTGAGCACGCCGTTCTTGAAAGCGGCCTTGATCGTGTCCTGGTTGGCATCGGCCGGCAGGTTCAGAGCGCGCTGAAAGCTGCCGTAGGAGCGCTCCACCCGGTGGAAACCGCCGTCTTTCGTTTCCTGCTCCTGACGCTTTTCACCGCGCACCAGCAGCACGTCGTTGTCGAGCGTGATCTGGATGTCTTTTTCCTCGACGCCGGGCACTTCCAGGGCGATCTTGTACTGCTTGTCGGTCTCCTGGATGTCCAGGGCCGGCTTCAGCAGGCCCGGCCACTCCGACGGCCAGCGTGGCATGGCCAGCGTCGGGAAACCGAAGCCCCGGAACGCATCATCGAACAGCCGGTCGATCTCGCGATGCAGTTGCAGGATGGGACTGACGGGCCCACTCGCCACCGGCAGGTCATTGCGCTGCACGGGCAGCGAGGCAGTGCTCTGTTGTTCTTCCTGCTCTTTCTTAAACCAGTTCCAGGGAGCCAATTTCTTGAAATCAATATCCATGTCATACCTCCAGAAATCAATTGAAGACTCACTCAATCCGTTTGCCCGCGGCTATGTACAGCGCGCCCTGGCGACACGGGATGTTCCGCTGACTTTCGCTGCTTATCTGTGCGTATCACCTCCTTCTTTCTGCCTGCTTGGATCTGATCATTGATCCATCGATCGATTTCACTTTGACGAAACCGCCACGTCCCGCCCACCTTGAAAGCAGGAATTTCCCCGTTCGCGGCGAGCCGGTAAAGCGTCCGCTTGCCGACTTTCAAGTAGGCAGTCAACTCGTCGAGTGTGAAGATCGCCTGCTGGCGCGCTGTCATACCCCCCCCAAAAAAAAAGTTCCGTCGTCACGCGGCCTCGCTCGAGGAAATTCTTGCAAGACTTTGCAAGATATTGCGCCAAACATGCCGAAAGTCAAGAGTCAACATCCCGCGACCTGCTGGGCGATTGATGTGACTCCAATTTCCAGAGAGGGGGTGCTGGGGCAGTCCGATCCGGCGATAGGTAAAGGTTTGATCGGGAGCCTACAAGTGCTGTGGGCAGCCGCAGCCAAACGCCGATCCTCACGTTGTAACCGAGCGCCCGCAGCCCCTTGCTCGTCCGCATGTTCCTTGGCGGAAACTCGTCTGGACGCGCCCAGCCGACGATTTCCCCGAGGCTGCTCAGACCAATGTGCGGAATTGCCCAGTCGTCGCTGCGGATCGCGTTCCATAGCCGGGCCGAAACACTGCCGTTGCCCCAGACGACGTAATTCAACAGATCAAGCACAGTCCGCCCTTGGCGGGATCGCTGCCGCCAGAGCCACTCGCCGAACTTTTCCACCTTGTCGTCGCCGGTCTGCGGTCGATCCGGCAAGCCCAAGTGCTCGTTTTCCTGCTTAATGGCGTGGTCTCGGATCGCGTGCACCCGGGAAACGGCATCCACGAATTCCTGCTCCGTCAGTTTGAGAATGCGATCGCGTGCCAGTAACTCGCGCAGCCGGGGCGACCACTCGTAGATGGTGCGTTCTTCAAACGAGTGGTCGAAGTCGGCGTCATGCCACCACTCCAGCGCGTCGCGTAACGCCAGCTCAGGATTTTTTCGAGTTCCTGTCGAAAAACTCCTCGTAAGGATGGCGGTTTCCATCCTTGACCTGCTTGTAGTAGTAGGCGTGCAGGAATTGGTCGGCTTGAACACCTGGAGCCACCGACGCATCGATCCAGTCGGGTTTGGCGTCCGGCGCGGAGACCCTGGATGCGATGGAACGCATCACTTGCAGCGTGTCATTCCAGTCCTGCTCGAACTTCTGGAAATGCTTCTCAGACGACCGCTTGGTGTCGACGAAGACCAGCCCCTGATTCTTTGGCAGCAAGCGATCCTTGTCGAACTGTTGCTCAAACCCGTATTCGCGCTTCGACAGTTCGGACCGTCGGTCCGCCAGGCGAAGCTGCTCTTGGTAGATCAACGACCCGTGCCCGCTCGTCCTGCGCCAGCGCGAGCAAGGGCTTGTACAGCGACGCACGCAGCCGTCGCTGCTCGTCGGCATTGACCGAGGCATTCGGAAAACGCCCGAGCAACTCTTCGGCGTCCTTGGCCAGCGTCGTGAGGTCGATGCCCACCGTCTTGACGGCAGCATCGTCGCGCAGCACCCAAGCCACGGCGAAGGCGCGAGTGGACAGGCCGCTGTCGCGCGCCGCCTTCATCGCCGCTTCCTTCTCCGCAGCCAACGCCGCCAGCTGGTCCATCGCGGCAGACCGGTCGTTTTGCGCGCTTCCAGATCCTTCAGGATGCGTTCGGCACGATCCTTCAGCGGTTGCAGCACCGGTGCGGCGGCGGGGTCTTCGTCAATCTCGTGCTGTAGACCGCGCACAAGGTTGAACACTTTGCCCTCGTCGGACCCATCCTCACCGCGCAATGACTTCAGCGTTGCCACGTCAAAGGTCACGGTCTTGGTCAATCGGCCAAGACCATGTTGCTCTGCGCTTTCCTCGATCAGGCGCCGCGTCTTGTAGGCAAGATCGGCCACAAAACCGACTTTTGCGGCGTAGGCATTGCGCACGGCCGCATACAGCTGGCTGAGCTGCTTGTAGGTCGCGATGTGGTCACGCAGCGCAGGATCAGGCGAGAGGATTGGGGTCACCCCTGGCCCGGATGAGTCTGACCGTGGCACGCGACACGCTGGAACGCGCGCCGCTGCCGGGTGACGTGTTCCTGCTCAACTGGCCGCGCTTGGGCATCGACCAGATGGTGGTCCGCGTGACCGGCATCGATACCGGCACACTGGGGTCATCTGAGTGGCGCATCGAAGCGATGGAGGATGTGTTCGGGCTGGATAACGCAGTGCTCGCCCCGCCGCCACCCATCATCGATGAGCCGACACTGGAGCCGCTGCCGCCTGCACAGATCGTGGCGGTGGAGATTCCGTACTGGGAACTGGCGCGCACCTTGTCGCGTGCTGAACTGGATTACCTGACCGACACCGATGCCGCAGTCGGTGCACTGGCCGCTGCCGGTGGTGTGGGGCAACTGAACTGGCAGCTCGCCACCGGCGCGTCCGCAGGCGAGATCGCCAGTGTGGCCAGCGAGGACTACGCGCCATTGTTCACGCTCGATGCGGCCTTGCCTGCCAGTGAGGCCGATGCCATCGGCTTGCCGGTGACCGCCATCAGCCAGCCGGAAAGGCTGACCGTGGGCGACTACGCCTATCTGGTCGATGGCAGCGGTGAAATCCGCGAATCCGTCGCTGTCCTGCGCTCGTCGAGAACATGCTCCTCTTGCGCCGCGAGGACTTTGACGATCTGCTCGACCGGGCTGCCGAACGCGGAGCCGAGCGTTGCCTTGCCTTGCCTTGCCTTGCCCATCTCGGGCTGGAGAACGGCAGTGCCGCGAAGGACATCCGCGAACTGCGCGATCTGCTGGAAGCGTGGCGAGATGCCCGCCGCACGGCGTGGCAGACCACCATCAAGGTCGTAACCACCGGCATCCTGGCCGCGCTGCTGGTGGGGGCCGCCATCAAATTGAAACTGATGGGAGGCGTGCAATGACTGCCAAGCCGAAGATCTGCCTTCTGGACGACTGGCAGCGCGTGTTGCGACGGGCCTGGAGCATCCGCTTCTCGCTGCTGGCCGCTGCCTTCACGGCGGCGGAAGTCGTGGTGCCGCTGTTCGGGGACGTACTACCGCGCGGCGCGTTCGTGCTGCTGGCCTTTGCCGCCAGCATCGGCGCAACCGTAGCTCGCATCGTGGCTCAGCCGGAGATGCACCGATGACCCGGCCACCATCACAAGCGATGCGCAGGACGGTGGCCGGACTGACGCTGTCCGCTGCCGCCCTAGTTGGCATCGTGCTGCACGAGGGCTACACCGACCGTGCAGTGATCCCCGTCAAGGGCGATGTACCGACCATTGGTTTCGGCACCACCACTGGGGTGAAGCTGGGCGACACCACCACGCCGCCAAAGGCGCTGGCTCGGGCACTTACCGACGTGCAGCAATTCGAGGGGGCGCTCAAGCAATGCGTGACCGTGCCCCTGGCCCAGCACGCGTACGACGCGCTGGTGAGCTTTTCCTACAACGTCGGCAGCCGCGCGTTCTGCCAGTCCAAGCTGGTTAGAAAACTCAACGCCGAGGACTACGCGGGAGCCTGCGCCGAGCTGCTGCGCTGGCGCTTCTTCCAGGGCAAGGACTGCGCGCTGCCCACCAACGCGCGGCTGTGCGGTGGGCTCGCTACACGGCGAGAAGCCGAATACCGGCAGTGCATCGGGGAGGCATCGTGAGCGTGATTCCGTGGCCGTACCGGCTGCTGGCCCTGGCAGCGCTCGGCGTCGCCCTAGTCGGCTTTGGCTGGATCAAGGGTGCGAGCCACGTCCAAGCGCAATGGGATGCCGCCATCCAGCAACAAGCCCTACAGACCGTCGCCGTCCGCGAACGACAGGCGCAAGCCATCGTCAAGGTCGTCACCCAGTACGTCGACCGCATCCGCGTCGTCAGAGCGAAGGGCGACACCATCATCAAGGAGGTTCCCGTCTATGTGCCCGGCTTGGTTTCATCCACTGGCTGCGGGAACTGGCGGATGATGGCCATGGTCGCCGAGAGATCGCGCCGGTGCCAGAGATGATCGCGCAAGGTCGCCGTCTGCCAGAGCAATTGGGTGAGCGCCGTGCGCCGTACCGTGACGGGTTCAGTGGTGGAGCCGCCCGTCGCGATGTCGAAGGTCTTGCCGTGGGCGCGTGGATAGGTGGTGGCCCGTAGGCCATCGGCCTGCGTTTGCAGATCGGTGCGCGTCAGCAACGGAATCTCGTGCCAACGGGCCAGGTCGTTGGGTAGGCGCTCGCGATAGAAGGCGCAGTGGCGGCGCGCGTGGTCGAGCAGCGCACCCAGCTGCCGATCCTGTCGTTCCCGCAGCGCCTCGGATGACATCCACTGGGTGCTTTCCATCTGGAACAGCAAGGCCAGCACGGCGGCATCGCGTGCTCCCACCACGGCAGGCCAGCGGATGCCGTGTACCTGGCTGGACAGTGCCTCCGTCAGTGACGACGGCCGTCGGGCATTGCTCATCGCTCTCGACCGGCCTCGTGCCAGGCTTTTTTCACGGGTGAGAGCAGGTACTCCGCCACCGTACGGTCGCCCAGCAGGATTTCCGCCGTGGTCTGCATGCCCACCGACAAGGGATACTGCACCCCATCCATCTCCAGCGCGTTTGCGTCGAGCGCCACCAGGGCTTTGTAGCGCAGCGGCCGCTGGCCGCCCGCCAGCCCCTGGTCTCGGGCTTCTTCCTCGCTCTGGGCATCGGCACTCACGTGCTCGACGGTGCCCTGTCCCATGCCGTACTTCTGGAAGGGATAGGTGGCGAACTTGAGCTTGACCGTCAGTCCCGGCCGCACGAAGCCGATGTCCTCGTTGGAGACCCAGACCTCGGCCTTGAGCTTTTCTTCGCGAGGCACGAGGCTGGCCAGCACGGTACCCGGCTGCACCACGGTGCCGGCGGTGTGGGTGGCCAGGTCCTTGATCACCCCGTCCTGCGGGGCTTTGAGTTCCAGCAGCGCGCGCCGGTGCTGCTGCTTCTCCAGTTCCTTGGCCAGCTTGTCGATTTGTGCCCGCGCCTCATTGCGCTCGGCGTGCAGCTGCCGCAGATAGTCCGCCTCGATCTGCTTGAGTTTTTTGAGCGACTGGTCGATGCTGGCCTGGGCGGAGGCGATCAGGTGCTTTTGCGTCTTCAGCTCCTGTTCCTTTTCGATGCGCTCGCGGCGCTTGTCCGAGCCCGTCAAGGTTCCGGCAAAGCCGTCTTTGACCAGCTTCTCGTAGGCCTTGTCCTGCTCGCGGTAGTGGGGCAGCACCGATTCCAGTCTCTCCTTCTGCTGGCGGGCGGCGGCCAGCTCCTGCTGCGCCTTGGCCAGGCGGCTGCGTTCCTCGGCCAAGGCGGCGGCCAGGGCATCGCGGTTGGCCTGGTATTGGGCGGCGGTCTCGCGCAACAGCGCCGCCGGTGCCTGAACGTCCGGCTCAAAGGGCTTGCCGGTGAGCTCCGCATCAATGCGGGCCAGTTGAAGTTGCTTGCGGGCGTATTCGGCGGCGATGGCCTCGAGATCCGCCTCGGTGATCAGCGCATCCATGCGCATGAGCACCTGACCGGCACGCACCGTCTCGCCCTCGCGCACCAGGATGTCCTTGACGATGCCCGCTTCCGAGGGCTGCACGATCTTGAGATAGCTGGCGGGCACGAGTTTGCCGTCGGCCACTGCCACGATGTCCAGCCGTCCCAGCAACGCCCAGACGATGAGAAAGGCGACCAGCGCCAGGATGGCCCACAGCACCCGCCGCCCCTGCGGATTGGGCGCGCGGTGTTGCAAACGGACGAGCGGAGGATGGAAATCCAGCGGGTCGCTGTGGGCCTGCTGGAGGAGGGATTTCAATGCAAGCATGCCGGGGGACTCTCTTGTGGTTCTGGGGTCTTGCGGGTACGGTCAGTGTTCCAGCCTTCAAGCATCGCGCGCTCGATGGCGAACAGGCTTTGTTCGATGGCCTCGCTGGGCGAGTAATCGGCATGACGATCCCGGAACGCGCGGGCGGCCTGCCGATACGTCGGGTTGCCGAGCAGTTCCTGCAATGATGTGGTGACGCTGTCCACATCGATGCGGCCACTGAGCAACTTGCCCGCACCCAGTTCCTCCACCCGATGCGCAAAAAGTGTCTGCTCGACATGCCGAGGCCGCATCGCCAAGGGCACGCCTGCGAGCAGTGCCTGGGTCGAGAAGCCACTGTTGCCGTAGCCGAGCGCCAGATCGGCATGTGGAAGCAAAAGAGACAGATCGATCGGTGCGAGTGCAATGCGCAAACGCCGCGTCGCGCACCGTTTCGCTGCCTCGGGGCGTATCCCGGGCGCGATGCACAGCACCTCTGCATCCAACCGGGCGAGCGCCTGCAAGATCGATTCGAAGCCCGGTACAGCAGGACGCAGGTAGGCCAGTACCCTGCAACCCTCGCGGTTTTGCCAGCCAACACGCAAGGCTTGGGGCACCGAGACGATGGGCCCGACATAGCGCCCATCCGGCCGCGCGCCGTAGTGGTCGAGTTCGGCAAAAGTGTCCAGGATGTCGTGGGCACCAAACAAGTCGCGCATACGCACTGCGCTTGCATGGCCCAGTGCTTTCTGCGCGGCCTCCAGCACCCGGTCGAGCCTTTCCTCGGCAGCCATGAGCGCCTGATCGGACACCGCCTCCCAGGGCCGGATCGACGGCCAGGGAGAAACAGCCGGAGGGATCGCAAAGCCGTTGCCGATGGACAGATGGGGAATATTGGCAAGCCGTGCCGCCAGCAAGGCCGTCGGCGCATGGTCGGCGACCAGCACGTCAGGCTGGGCCAAGGTCAAAATCCCCCGCCAGGCGTTGAGCCGAGCGACCACGTCCTGCGCTTCGGCAAAACCGCTGACGCGCAGCACATCGGCGTAGTTCACTGGTGGGCTGCTGCCCGTGCCCGCCTGTGGGGTCAGGGGCGCGGGCAGCACGGTGATGCCGGGTGCCGGGCGCTGTCCGGCGGGTAGCCGCACGTCCTTGAGCGCCAGGGTCACCCCGTGCCCGCGGGCCATGAGCCCTTGCGCCAGCCGCAGGCACCGGGCGAGGTGACCGAAGGCCTCGCCCAGCTCCCACGCGATCAGAACGCGCGGCATGGGGGGCAGCAGCGCAAGGCCGTGACGCCTTCCTTCAGGCCGGCAAAGCCCTTGAGCTGGGTGCCGGCGGCCAGCCCCACGGCGTCGCCATGGGTGCGCAGCATCGCCGCGTTGCCAGAGAGCAGCCCCACCAGCCCCGAGAGGTCGGCACCCTGGCCCTTGCCCAGCCACTGCGCCGCCCCTTGCCGTTCGGCATCGAGCCTGTTCAATGCCTGCAGCAGGTGCTGCCAGTGGGCTTCGACCGCCTGGCTGTTGCTCGGGGACGGTGCCTGCCCTTGGGAGGGCACGGATGGCGACAGCCAGCGATCGAACCATCCGGCATCCAGGCTGGGCAAAGGATTTTGGTTCACCGCCTTGGCATCGGCCTTGAAGCCATCGAGGAAGCGCTCGAGCAGGTCATCCTGCTTGCCCTTGCTGCCGCCGGGATTGCCGGGCCCGGTGCCCGCGCCGTCATTGATGTTGGCGCTGTGTCCGGGCGGCGGTGCGTCCGCGCCGTTGCCCACGCCTTCGTTGCCCTTGCTGGCGGCGGGTAGCACCGTCTTGTTGCCGACGCTGATGCGGAACACGTCGGAGGCCGTCGAGCACACCCCATGGCCGTCGCTGGCGGTGACACGCACATCGATGCTGCCGCGGGCCGAGGCCGGCGCCGTGCCGCTGAACGTCTGCGTGGCGGCGTCGAACTTGAGCCAACTGGGCAGCGGCTTGCCGTTGGACAGGGTGGCCGCGTAGCTCAGCGTGTCGTTGCGGTCGGCGTCACGGAAGCTGCCTGCGGGCATCTGCCATGAGAAGGCCTTGCCCTTGGCGAGTTGCACATCACTCAGGCAGCGAACCAGATCGGGCATGTCGTTGGTGCCCTGTACGGTCACCGTCAATGCGCCGTTGCTACGCTGCGTGCCGTCACTGGCCAGGTAATTGAAGGTCTCCGTGACCGTCTCGCCCGCACCCAAGCCCTGCACCTTGGACGAGCAATCGTCGAGCACGTAGGCGTAGGTGCCATTGGACAGCAGGGTCAGCACGCCGTATTCGCCGCGCCGGATACCGGGGTCGGCCACGCGCAGGCGCTTGCCTTCCGGATCGCGGTCGTTGGCGAGCACATTGCCCCAGGCCAGCAGCTTGCGATCTTCGATGACGGTTGCCGTATCCGGCGCCGTGACCGGTGCCTGGTTGCCGCCGCCCGATTCGACCGCCAGGGTGAAGCTCTGGCTGGCCGAAGCACCCGCCAGGTCGGTGGCGGTGACCCGCAGGACGTAGTTGCCCGCCGTGGCTGGGGTGCCGCTGAAGCTGCCGGTGGCGGCATCGAAGGTGAGCCACCCGGGCAGGGCACTGCCGTCGGCAAGCGTGGCCGAGTAGCTCAGCACATCGCCCGCATCGACATCGACAAAAGCGCCCTCGGGCAGTTGCCAGCGGGTGGGCTGACCGACGCGGCCGCTCTGGTTGCCAAGCAACACGCCCACCTCGGGCGCGTCGTTGACATTGGCCACCTCGATGGCGAAGGTCTGGCTGACTTGTGCTCCGGCCAAGTCCGTTGCAGTCAGGCGTACGGAGACGCTGCCCACATCGCCGTTGGCCGGGGTGCCCGAGAACGTACCGGTCTGGGCGTCGAAGCTCAGCCAATCGGGCAGTGGATCGCCGTTGGCCAGCGTGGCCGTGTAGGCGAGCTCATCGCCTATGTCGACATCACGGAAGCTGCCAGCAGGCAGCGTGAAGCTGAAGGCGCTGTCTTCCAGGGCGCGTAGGTCGGACAGGGGCGTGCCGACTTCGGGGGCGTCGTTGGTGTTTTGCACGGTGATACTGAAAGTCGTGCTGGCGAAAGCACCGAAGTGGTCCCTGCCTTCCACCACGAGCTCAAGGTCACCCACGTGATCGTTCGTCGGTCTGCCACTCAAAGTTCTGGATACGGGATCGAAGCTCAGCCATGTCGGCAGAGGGTCGCCGTTGGCCTGTCGCACACTCACCCGGATTTCGTCGGATGCGTCTGGATCGCTGAACAGGTCGGCAGGCAGGATCAGGCTGAAGTCCTGATCCTCGGTCGCTGTCGTGTCGTCCAGTTGCCGGGCTGCCACAGGAGCGCGGTTCATCTGTTCGGTGAGGGACACCACCGTGCCGTCCTCGAACGCGAGCGCCAGGATGACCGGATTGCCTTCCGAACCGTAGTAGTTCTCGATCCGCACCGCATCGCCCTCGCTGTAATGCAAGACGAGGGTGGTGCCATCCCATTCATGACGGATGTCTTCGGGCCGGATGTCAGCCTCGAAGCGGATGTAGTTGAAATCGGTCGCGCCACTGTCGATGATCGTGTCGACGCCATCTCCTTTGTTGAAGATGTAGGCATCATCCCCTGCGCCACCTGAGAGCACGTCGTTGCCCGTCCCTCCGTGCAACTCATCGCTACCTGCGCCTCCATGGAGCGCATCGTTGTCGCCGCCTCCATGGAGCCTGTCGGCAAGGTTTGTCCCGGCCAGTTCGTTCGATTGCTCGTCGCCTTCAACCAGAAAACCGCCTGAAACCAGGGTGGCGTAATCCCAAACCGTGCCGTCGGCAAACTCGAAGCGATCAACGGCATGACCACCTCCGAGCACATCGTTCGGATTGAAGCCTGTCAAGAACAGAATGTCGCCGTCGCCGCCGTAAGAGACGCGGAGCAAATGACCGCCATTGCCGTCTTCCTCAAAACGCAGGTTGGCGCGTAACGCTTCCGGATCGATGCCGGGCCCAAAGCGCAACACGTTGCCAGCATCCGGGGCGGCGACATCCTCGATAAAGACCTCGCCGTCTCCAATGTTGATGTCGTAGATATCCTGGGTGTGATCACCGTAACGTACGCCACGTGCCAGCAAGTCGTCGAACGACAGGTTGACACCCAACCAGGGCAGACTGATTTCCGAAACCGGCGCCTGCATACCCTCTGCGCGCGGGTCGAATCCGGCAAAGCGGATGGCATCGCCTTCCTGGTTCAGGCGTAGTAGTAGGTCGCGGCCGTCGAACTCCAGGCGCAGGTCGTTGGCGTTGATTTCACCGGTGATCTCGATGCGGTTCGTGTCCTGTTCGCGCCAGGTCTCGGCAATCAGCGTCTCGGTCGGGCGAGTGCCCCATTCTTTGTGGATACGGTAGGTGTCCGAGCCTGCGCCGCCCACCAGGCGGTCCGCGCCGCCTTGGCCATCGAGCGTGTCATCGCCGTCGCCGCCGATCAGCGTGTCGGCAAACGGCGTCCCATTGAGCCAACCGCCTTCATCACCGGCCATTTCGGTCTTGCCCGTGGGTTCGATGCTCTCGGCCACGATCTCGGTGCCATCGGCAAAGCGGATGATGTCCACCGAGCGGGTCTGCGTGGCCCGGTTCGGCTCGAAGCCCTTCAGGATTACCCGGTCGCCGGGCTGGTTGGCGAACTCGATCACCAGATCGCCGTTCTGCTGCGAATAGCGCAGGTCTTGCGGGCGGATGCCGGGGCCGAAGGTGAGGATGTTGGGCGCATCGTCGACGATGGCGCCGCCGTACCACCAGCCGCCTTCGCCGCCTTCGCCGCCGTCCCAGCCGCCGCCATAGCCCCCTTCACCGCCATCCCAGGCGGCCGCACGAGCGAGTTCGTCACCATAAGCCCATTCGCCACCGTAACCGCCTTCACCGCCGCCGTAGCCCCAGTTGAGCACACGGTGGTCGTCGTCGATGATCACTTCACCGTGGCCAGGCTGATACACGTAGGTGTCGCCACCCCATTCGCCGAAGAGTTCGTCGCGGCCCGTGCCGCCGGTGAGCGTGTCCGCGCCCCAGCCGCCGTAGATCACATCGTTCCCGTCGCCGCCGTCGAGCACGTCATCGCCGTCGCCGCCGTGAATCAGGTCGTTGTCCTCACCGCCGAGGATCGTGTCATTGCCAGCCAGACCCAGCGCGATGTCGTTGCCCGCGCCCGCGTCCAGCGTGTCGCCATCGGCGGTGCCGTAGAGCACGTCGTCGCCGTCGGTCGGGGTGTTGTTGGCGAGATTGGCCGAGACGAACAGGTCGCCGGACTGCGCATAGGCCACGGCCTCCAGTCCGCCCGCCGGGGCCACCGTGCCGGTCAACTCAAAGCCCGTGCCCTCAAAAGCCAGCGGCGCATCCATCGTTGCCGACAGCAAAGCGCCTGTGTTGGCCTGCAGCCAACCCGCAAGGTCGAACACGCGCGTCTTCCCGTCGGCATCGATGAACTGGATGCGTTCCAGATCGCCCAGCAGATTGTCGATGCGGGTGTTCTCCAGCGTGATCGAGCCGCCCGCACCGCCTTC
>ERZ1032269.83-NODE-83-length-20311-cov-7.413853_pt1 | contig 20311 bp, 15 predicted proteins | sample MGYA00517878_ERZ1032269 | MGnify/ENA primary metagenome ERZ1032269 (study PRJEB33719, sample SAMN04261352) | wastewater metagenome | biome: periurban shantytown; feature: human; material: feces | host: Homo sapiens | place: Peru: Lima | collected 2012-01-15 ...
TAAAGAGGCGCTCATTGTTACACAATGTAAGCAGTGTGGTTTTTCCTGATGCAGCGCCGCACTCACGAGAAAGCGTTGATGCTATATGGCTTTGAAGCTATCGAAATGCGAGTGAGTAGATGTTTACAAGTGAGTTTTCGCTGGCACTTTCGTGGCATGCGCACTCTGCTGAGTGCAAGCTGGGCATCCGCGAAAAGCGGGGAATCAAAAATATGGCAACAAGTGCTTGATGCACGAGCTGCAGTGCCGTGGTTTCATGGGTTGGCCGTGCTGCCTTTGTCCTGCGAGGCTATGCGCAATGCCTCCTCCAGCTCCTTGGCCATTTCCTGCAGGACATCCATTTCCCCTTCAGCCATTTGCCGAGGGGCTTCATCCATGATGCACAGCGTACCCAGTACATCGCCCTGCCTGTTGCGCAGCGGTACACCGGCATAGAACTTGACCTCGGCCTCCTGCAGGGCCGGGTTATCGGCAAAGCGTGGATCGCGTGCCACGTCTTCCACAACCAGCGCTTCGCCATCGTGAACCACATAGGAACAAATGGATATATCGCGTGCCAGGCCGGGCAGTTCATCGGGCGCATGGTCATGAGCCAGCAGACTGCCGGGGGTATGCACCCATTCGTGATCGACCAGCGACACCTGTGCATATTTCACATGAAAGGTATTGGCTGCCTTGAGCACCGCTTCCTTGTACGCAGGCAGCAGACTGGGAGAGCGCAACCCGCTGCGCTGCAGGGCTTGCACGCGTTCGGCATCGCTGTCTGGCATGTAGCCTTGCTGGCCCTGCTCGGGCGATACCAGCTGCTGCAGGCGCAGCAGCAGCTCCTGCAGGCTGGTGACTACGCTGGCAGCACCCATGCGCGCCAGGCTTTCTTCGGTGAGTACATCCGGGCCAGCATTCCACAGAGCCAGAATGATCTGTGTGTGGGGGTAGCGGCGGCGCACGCGGCGCAGCAGCTGGCGCACCATGGGCTGTGGCTGGGAATGAAAGACGGAAACCACCAGCCACTGCACATCGCCCCAGCCCTGGGTTGCTTCCTGCGCCACTGTCGCCGTCAGTGCATGGCTGGCACAGGTCGCGTAGATGCCATGCAGCTGCAGGCTGTCAGGCTTTTACGTCATCCCTTGCCTGATTTATGAGTGTTTTCAGAATGTGGCGTCCGTCAATCAAGCGCTGGCAGCTATGAATTTTGAGCAAATCCAGGCCGTAAACCATCGCTTTTACCGCCTCTGCAGCAATAAAAAAGAGCTGCCGAAGCAGCTCTTTGCAGCCAAGGCCCAAGCCTTATTTCTTCAGCCCTTGCAACTTGGCAAAGGCCGATGCCATGGCACTTTGTGGCTGGGCATCGTTTCTGCGCTGGGGCTGGGCGTAGCCACCACGGCCCTGCTGGTTGCGGCTTGCAGCTTCAAAGCGGTTGTCGCGTGGGCCATCGCGGCGTGCAGGGGCGGCATCCAGCTTCATGGTCAGGCTGATGCGGTTGCGGGCCACGTCCACTTCCAGCACCTTCACTTTCACAATCTGGCCGGTCTTGACCACTTCGCGCGCGTCTTCCACAAACTTGTGGCTCATCTGGCTCACGTGCACCAGACCGTCCTGGTGCACACCGAGGTCCACAAAGGCGCCAAACTGCGCCACGTTGCTCACGGTGCCTTCCAGAATCATGCCTTCCTTGAGGTCCTTGATGTCTTCCACGCCATCGTTAAAGCGGGCCACAACAAAGTCAGGGCGTGGGTCACGGCCGGGCTTTTCCAGCTCACTCAGAATGTCCTTGACCGTGATGGGGCCGAACTGCTCGTTGGCAAACAGCTCTGGCTTCAGGGGCTTGAGCACTTCGGGGCGGCCCATGATCTGGTCCACAGGCTTGCCGGTGGCCACAATGATCTGCTCCACCACGGGGTAGGTTTCAGGGTGAACGCCGGTCATATCCAGTGGGTTGTCCCCCCCGCGAATGCGCAAAAAGCCTGCAGCCTGCTCAAACGTCTTGGCGCCCAGGCCAGAGACTTCCATAAGCTGCTTGCGGTTGCGGAACGAACCATTCGCATCACGCCAGCGCACCACCGACTTGGCCACCGAGCCGCTCAGGCCCGACACGCGGGTGAGCAGCGGCACAGAAGCCGTGTTCAGGTCTACGCCCACGGAGTTCACGCAGTCTTCCACCACCGCATCCAGCTTGCGTGCCAGCTCGCTCTGGTTGACATCGTGCTGGTACTGGCCCACGCCAATGCTCTTGGGGTCAATCTTGACCAGCTCTGCCAGTGGGTCCTGCAGGCGGCGGGCAATCGAGACCGCACCGCGCAGGCTCACATCCACATCCGGCAGCTCCTGCGAGGCAAATTCGCTGGCCGAGTAGACCGATGCCCCGGCTTCGCTCACCACCACTTTTTCCAGCTGCTTGTCCACCTTGGCTGCCAGCTTGATCAGGTCAGCGGCCAGCTTGTCGGTTTCGCGACTGGCCGTGCCGTTGCCAATGGCAATCAGGTTCACGCCATGCTTTTCCACCAGACGGGCCAGCACCGCCAGCGAGCCATCCCACTCCTTGCGGGGCTCGTGGGGATAGACCGTGGCGGTATCCACCAGCTTGCCGGTGCTGTCTACCACGGCCACTTTCACGCCGGTGCGGATTCCGGGGTCCAGACCCATCACGGTACGCGCACCGGCAGGTGCGGCCAGCAGCAGGTCGCGAAGGTTGTCGCCAAACACCTTGATGGCCACCTGCTCGGCATCTTCACGCAGGCGGCTGAACAGGTCACGCTCCGTCGAGAGGCTGAGCTTGACGCGCCAGGTCCAGGCAATGCATTTGCGAATCAGATCGTCTGCGGGGCGCTTGGCGTGGCTCCAGCCCAGATGCAGAGCAATACGGCCTTCGGCCAGGCTGGGTTGACCCGCCACCGGTTCTTCAGGTTGCGCCAGCTTGACTTCCAGAATCTCCTGCGCACGGCCACGGAACACAGCCAGCGCCCGGTGCGATGGCACGCGGCAGATGGGTTCTTCGTAATCAAAATAGTCGCGGAACTTTGAGACTTCAGCGTCGTTTTCGTCCTTGCCGTCCACCTTGCGTGAGCGCAGCAGGCCTTCCTGCCACAGCCATTCACGCAGCTTCTGCACCAGGGTGGCATCTTCTGCCCAGCGTTCAGAAAGGATGTCGCGCACACCGTCCAGCACGGCAAAAGTGGTGGAAAAGTCTGGGCCGGGCTTGCCGTCATCCAGCGTAGTGGCAGGCTTGCAGAAAGCCTTCGCCTCTTCGTGCGGGTCCAGCGTTGGGTCGGCAAACAGCTTGTCGGCCAGGGGCTCAATGCCGAACTCTTTGGCAATCTGCCCTTTGGTGCGACGCTTTTGCTTGAATGGCAGGTAGATGTCTTCCAGCTCCTGCTTGGTGGGCGCATTGGCAATGGCCAGACGCAGCGCGTCCGTGAGCTTGCCTTGCTCGTCAATGGCCTTGAGCACGGCACCACGGCGGTCTTCCAGCTCGCGCAGATAGGCAAGACGCGCTTCCAGCTCGCGCAGCTGCACGTCGTCCAGCCCGCCTGTGACTTCCTTGCGGTAACGGGCGATGAAAGGGACGGTGGCTCCGCCGTCCAGCAATTCCACGGCAGCTGTCACCTGCTGCGCACTGACTTTGATCTCTGCGGCAATCTGCCCAATGATTTTTTGCATGCGTTGCGCGCCCCTTGGCGCTGTAGCTCCGAAAGCGCGCAAGTTTGCCATAGACCGCAGCCGTGCCCATAGACAAAAACATATCCTCACATTTGATAGCTGTTCGCGCAGGCAGGATCTGCCCTGGGGGCCAAAATCGCTCAAAATTTCATCATCTATGCAAGACGATCTGTTTGGCGCAGATGCGCCACCGCCCTCCACCACGCCTGCCGCGCAGTCTGTGCGCAAGTCCAGGGGCGTGCAGGCGGTTGTGCCGTCCGAAGCCCTGCTGGCACTGGCGCAGGCCATGCCACCCCAGCTGCGCATGGGGGTGTCGACCTGGTCCTATCCTGGCTGGGATGGGCTGGTGTGGGACGGTGCATACGACCCCAGCGTGCTCTCTCGCAAGGGGCTGACGGCACTGAGCCAGCACCCGCTGATGCGCACGGTCTGTGTAGACCGCAGCTTCTGGCGGCCCTTGAGCGTGGAGCAGTACGCGCAGATGGCGGCGCAGGTGCCTGAGGACTTTCGCTTCGTCGTCAAATGTCCGAACGTAGTGACCGATGCGCTGGTGCGCGGCGAGGACGGCAAGGGCCAGCAGCGCAATCCGGTTTTTCTGGACGCGGGGCTGGCTGTGCAGCAGTTTGTAGAGCCTGCCCTGCAGGGGCTGGGTAGCAAGCTGGGGGTCTTGGTCTACCAACTCAGTCCCCTGCCGTGGGACATGCTCTCGCACACAGCGCCACTTTATGACCTGCTCGCCAGTCTGTTGCAAGCCACGCGTGAAGCACTGACACAGGCCCCGGAACAGGCCCCGGATGTGATCGTGGCTGTCGAGGTGCGTGATCCGCTGCTGCTGGAAGAGGCGCTCGTGCAGGTGCTCAAGCAGCATGGAGCTACGCTGTGCCTGGGCCTGCACGGCAAGATGCCACCCATTGAGCAGCAACTCCCCATGCTGCGCCGCCTCTGGCCCACGCCATTGGTCTGCAGGTGGAATCTGAATACGGCATTTGGTCCCTTTGGCTACCCTGTCGCACAGGAAAAGCACCAGCCGTTTCACGAAATCCGCACGCCAGACCCGCACACCTTGGCGGTGTTGGCGCGCACCGTGAAAGGCATCACAGGTGCTGGTCAATCGGCCTTTGTCACTATCAGTAACGATGCGGAAGGCTGTGCGCCACGCTCTATCCAGCGTCTGGCAGAACACTTGCAGGCGCTGTCGATGCAAGCTATTCAGACGCCTTCTAGATAGTTAGCATTAATTAACATTTAGTTCTCATTGCGCCACATTCGGAGTTTTTCGCACTGGATTGCTTTGAGGCAAGGCATTTGTGCTTCACGATTTGATACATTTTCAGCTCTCGCACGGCAGCGATCGCATAGGGGTGGGAGATGCATTCGCAGCGCACAGTGCGCTTGTCAACTTCTGACGGCAAAGAATGACCGTGAACCTTCGTGATCTACTCGTTTTGCTCAGCGGTGTGGCTGCTGCTTCGCAAGTCAGCGCCTTATCGCTTGGCAACAGCCAGGGCAATGTGCAGCTTGGCTCGCCCATGGATCTGGTCTTTCAGCTCAAGCCGGATGCTGGCCATACGGCAGAAACCAGCTGCGTTGCTGCTGACATTCTGATGGGCGACGTCCCGCTCGCGCGCGGAGACTTCACACTCGTGCCGCAAGGCAATTCTGTGCGTGTGCAAACCACCATTCCGGTGAACGAGCCTTTGCTTACCGTCAAGCTCAGTGCTGGCTGTTCCGCCACCATGACGCGCAGTTACACCTTCTTTGCGGACCCGCCAGGCTCTATGGCAGCGTCGGTGCAGCCCATTGATCTGAGCAAAATTCAGGCGGCTGCCCCTCTGCCCGCTGCGTTTGTGGCAGGCAGCGCAGGCGCCAGCACTGCAACACGCGCTGCGGCAACACCTCGTCGCCCTGCCAAACGCGCAGTCAACCCACGGGCGGTGCAGGACAACAGCCTGCCAGCGTACTTTGTGCCCTCCATGGTTGCGTCTGCCGATACGGTAGATATTCCTGCGCCTGAAGAAACACCCGCGAAGTCTGCTTCGCAGCCAGCTGCGGTGCCCTCAGGTACAGCAGATGCACAGGCCGCTGATACCGGCCGCTCTCGCCAGCGCATGGAACCACTCGACGGCCTGGAAGGCTTGCATGCAAAACCTGCTGATGCAAGCACGGCCCCCGCTACAGACGCAGTTGCAGATGCTGCTGCAGTTGGAACTGGAGCAGCCGCTGCCGCTGCCGCGCCATTGCCGGATACAGTACCAGAGGCAGAGTCGCCCATTGCTGAAGCAACACAGGTACTGCTGCAGGCCAATACGGAACGCATTGATGCGCTGGAAGGCCAGTTGCTGGCGCTTAAAAAGCAGCTGACCAGCAATCTCACAGAAATTTCTACCCTCCAGCGGCAACTGGTCGAAGCGCAGAACGCAGCCTTGCCAGTCTGGGTCCATGCAGCGCTGGGCCTGCTGGCATTGGCGCTGGCCTGTATCGCCTGGCTGCTGCAACGCCTGCGCCAGGAGCGCCTGAAAGCGCAGAACGACTGGGCAAACACCGTGCTGGCAGTGGAAAACTCTGCAAGCCTTACGCGTGTTGATACTGACAGCGCCGCAGTCCGTACCGGCAAGGGCCAGTTGCCTTCTGCACCAGTTGCGTCCCCAGTGGCTGCGGCGAAGGCGGAACCAGTGGCAAAGCCTGTGGCTTCTATGGCCGCCGCTTCCCTGCACACGCGCGACAGCCTGCCGCAGGCGCAGGCACTCACGCAGCTCCCGGATACGGCGTTTGCTGAATCCAGCATTCAGCCGCCTTCGCTCGCTCCTGCGACCATGTTCCCGCTCACCGAGGTGCTGACTGCCCAGGCCTTGTTCGATGTGCAGGAGCAGGCTGAGTTTTATGCCTCTATTGGCGAAAACGATCAGGCCATTGAAATTCTGCAGGCCCATATTGCGGAGCATGAGAACTCTTCCCCGCTGGCTTATGTGGAATTGCTGCAGCTGCTTTTCCGCCTTGGCCGCATGGACGCCTATGAAGAAGTGCGCCAGCAGTTCCAGAAGCACTTCAATGTGCACATCCCTGACTTTCTGGGCTTTTCACGCAAGGGGCATGATCTGTGGAGCGCCCACCCTGACGTACTGGCGCAGATTGAAGCGCTGTGGCCCACAGATGAAGTGCAGGAGCTGCTGCGCAATCTGATTCTGCGCAAGAACGAAGCAGCGCAGCGCTTTGACCTGGCCGCGTTTGATGAGCTGCTGATGCTCTACAACGTGGCCAAGAGCACCCCAGCCGCCAGCCGCGGTGCCATGCCTGGTCGCAGGCGCACCGCTCCCAGCGAAGCGCCCTTGCCTGAAATTGCACCTGAGGTGACGCCGGGGCAAGCTGTTCCCCCTCTTCCGGAAGTGCCTGGTGCAGCATCTCCTGTGCAGACTGCGGCAGCGCCTGCCGCTGAAGCTCCCCCTGTACTGTCGCTTGATGAAGCGCATCTGGACCTGCTCAGCACCATGCCCGTGCATGAACCGCTGGAGCAGCAGTCGGGCCAGTCGCACTTCCAGCCTGTGCAGCACTTTGCACCTGACGAGGCGCTGGTCGCAGAGCTCTCTCTGGATCTGAGTGAAGCAGCTAGCCAGCCAGCTGTGCCTGCCGCAGCGACGGTCAAGCCTTTGCGCGACCCTGAAGCCCAGGCGATGGACCTGGAGCTGCAGGCGTTCATCATGGATGAGCGTGATCTGCCACCTGCAACCAAGAATCGCTAATTTACGGCACGCCATTGGCCGGCATCTGTACGCCACCACACTGCTGGTGGCGTTTTTGTTGGATGGCTCGCTGGTGTGCGCCACAGGCAATAGCAGCCATTCACTGCTTTTGCTGGACAGCATTCAAGCCATGAGCGGTCAGGACATGCGAAAATCCCCGTTTTGACTAGCCTACAGCTCCTATGCGGACTGCACTCGGCTATACAAACCCCAAACAACAGGAATCAGACATGGAAGCCGAACGCATCAATCAAATCGAAGCAACTCTTGAAGACCTGTCCACCCGGACCCAAGAGTTACGGAGGTATCTTTGACTACGATGCAAAGTACGAACGTCTGCGCACCGTAAACGCGGCACTGGAAGACCCTGCCGTCTGGAACGACCCCAAGAAGGCTCAGGAACTGGGCAAGGAAAAGAAGTCGCTGGACTCCGTCGTCCTGACCCTGCAAAAGCTCACCACAGAACTGGCTGACAATGCCGAGCTGTTCGAGATGAGCAAGGAAGAAGGCGACGACGCTGGTCTGGAGACCATCGAAGAAGAAACCGCCAAGCTCCAGCCCCTGATCGAGGAGCTGGAGTTCCGCCGCATGTTCCGTCATGAAGCAGACCCTCTGAACTGCTTTATCGACATCCAGGCGGGTGCCGGCGGCACCGAAGCCTGCGACTGGGCCAGCATGCTGCTGCGCCAGTACCTGAAGTACGCGGAGCGCAAGGGCTTCAAGGCTACCGTGGAAGAAGAAACTCCCGGCGACGTGGCTGGCATCAAGAGCGCCACCATCAAGATTGAAGGCGAATACGCCTACGGTCTGCTGCGCACGGAAACCGGCGTGCACCGTCTGGTGCGCAAGTCGCCTTTTGACTCCTCGGGCGGCCGCCACACCAGCTTCTCTTCGCTGTTTGTCTACCCAGAGATTGATGACTCCATCGAGATCAACATCAATCCTGCTGACGTGCGCACCGACACCTACCGTGCCTCCGGCGCTGGTGGTCAGCACATCAACAAGACCGACTCTGCCGTGCGTCTGACCCACATTCCTACGGGTATTGTGGTGCAGTGCCAGGACGGCCGCTCGCAGCACAGCAACCGTGACGTGGCATGGCAACGCCTGCGCTCGCGCCTGTACGACTACGAAATGCGCAAGCGCCAGGAAGAGCAGCAAAAGCTGGAAGACACCAAGACCGATGTGGGCTGGGGCCACCAGATCCGCTCGTACGTGCTGGATAACAGCCGTATCAAGGACCTGCGCACCAACGTTGAAGTCTCGGCCACCCAGAAGGTGCTGGACGGCGATCTGGACATGTTTATTGAAGCCTCGCTCAAGCAAGGCCTGTAAGGAGCTTTCATGCTGCGTGAAGGACAAGCCACTGCCATTTACCGCGCCGACTACCAGGCGCCTGCATGGTGGATTGAGACCGTCGATCTGACGTTCGACCTAGACCCTGCCAAGACCCGTGTGCTCAACAAGATGCGCATCCGTCGCAACCCCGAGGTGCCTGCACAGGCACTGCGTCTGGATGGCGACGAGCTGAATCTGGCACGCGTGCTGGTCAACGGTGGCGGCACCTCGTTCAAGATGGATGGCAGCCAGCTGGTGCTGGAGAACCTCCCAGAAGGGGATGACCCTATCGAGCTGGAAATCTTCACCACCTGCGCGCCTGAGAAGAACACCAAGCTCATGGGCTTGTATGTGAGCGAGGGCACGTTCTTTACGCAGTGTGAAGCAGAAGGCTTTCGCCGTATCACCTACTTCCTGGACCGCCCCGATGTCATGGCCATGTATACCGTGACACTGCGCGCCAACAAGGAAGCCTTCCCCGTGCTGCTGTCCAACGGCAACCTGGTGGAAGCCGGTGATCTGGAGGATGGCCGCCACTTTGCCAAGTGGGTAGACCCCCACAAAAAGCCCAGCTACCTGTTTGCACTGGTGGCTGGCAAGCTGGTGGCTCGCGAGCAGCTGATCAAGAGCCGTGCAGGCCGTGACCACCTGCTGCAGGTGTTTGTGCGTCCCGGCGATCTGGAAAAAACCGAGCATGCCATGAACTCGCTTATGCACTCTGTGGCATGGGACGAGGCACGTTTTGGCCTGAGCCTGGACCTGGACCGCTTCATGATCGTCGCCACCAGCGACTTCAACATGGGCGCCATGGAAAACAAGGGCCTGAACATCTTCAACACCAAGTACGTCCTGGCCAGCCAGTCCACAGCGACCGACGTGGACTTTGCCAACGTCGAAAGCGTGGTGGGGCACGAGTACTTCCATAACTGGACCGGCAACCGCATCACCTGCCGTGACTGGTTTCAGCTCAGCCTCAAGGAAGGCCTGACGGTCTTCCGCGACCAGGAATTCAGCATGGACATGGCGGGTACACCTTCGGCCCGCGCCGTCAAGCGCATTGAAGACGTGCGCGTGCTGCGCACCGTGCAGTTCCCTGAGGACGCAGGCCCCATGGCCCACCCCGTGCGCCCGGACAGCTATATCGAAATCAACAACTTCTACACCGTCACGATTTACGAAAAAGGTGCCGAAGTGGTGCGCATGCAGCACAACCTGGTCGGCCGCGAAGGCTTTGCCAAGGGCATGAAGCTGTACTTTGAGCGCCATGACGGCAACGCCGTGACCTGTGACGACTTTGTGCAGGCCATGGCAGATGCCAACCCCGACAGCCCACTGGCTCAGCATCTGGAGCAGTTCAAGCGCTGGTACAGCCAGTCTGGCACTCCTGCGGTCAAGGCTGTGGGCCAGTACGATGCCGCTGCACAGACCTATACCCTGACCCTGTCGCAAAGCTGCCCTGCTACTGCAGGTCAGAGCGAGAAGCTGCCTTTTGTGATTCCTGTGCAAATGGGGCTGCTGGGTCAGGACGGCACCGCCCTGCCCTTGCAGCTGCAAGGCGAAGCAGACAGCAGCCTGAGCAAGACGCTGGTGCTGACAGAAAACCAGCAGACCTGGGTCTTTCACGGTGTGACACAAGCGCCCGTGCCCTCGCTGCTGCGTGGCTTCAGCGCCCCTGTGGTGCTGCACTACGACTTCAGCGATGCAGAGCTGCTGACCCAGCTGGCGCACGACAGCGATGCCTTCAACCGCTGGGAAGCGGGCCAGCGCCTGGCCCTGCGCTACGCGCTGCAAGCCATCCGTACTGAAGGTGAAGTGGCTGCCGACATCCTGCCCGCAGCTTTTGTCAGCGCCCTGCGCGATGTGCTGCGTCACCCTGAACTGGACGCGGCCTACAAGGAACTCGTGCTGCAGCTGCCTTCTGAAGCCTACATTGCCGAACAGCTGGACGTGGTGGACCCACAGCGTATCCATGCCGTGCGCGAATCCATGCGCCAGCAGCTGGCACTGGCCTTGCAAGCGGATTGGGAATGGGCTTATGAGACCAATCAGGACACCGGCGCATACCGGCCAGACCCTGTGTCTGCAGGTCGCCGCTCGCTGACTGGTCTGGCCCTGCTGATGCTGTGCCTGGCGGCTCGCAGCACGGGCGACACGGTCTGGCCCGGCAAGGCCTACCAGCGCTTCAAGGTGGCAGGCAATATGACCGACCGCTTCAATGCCCTGTCTGCCCTGGTGCACAGCGGCGCGGCGCTGGCCCAGCCTGCGCTGGAGCGCTTCCACGCCATGTTCAAGAACGAGCCGCTGGTGATTGACAAGTGGTTCAGCCTGCAGGCTGCTGCCTGCGACCGTGGTGGCCAGGTGCTGCCTGCGGTCAAGCAGCTGATGCAGCACCCTGATTTCAGCCTCAAGAACCCCAACCGCGCACGCAGCCTGATCTTCAGCTACTGCGCAGCCAACCCCGGCGCCTTCCACCGTCCCGATGCTGCAGGCTATGTGTTCTGGAGCGAGCGTGTGCTGGAGCTGGATGCCATCAACCCACAGGTTGCCGCCCGCCTTGCGCGTGCCATGGACCGCTGGAGCAAGCTGGCCGAGCCCTACCGCACTGCCGCACGTGAAGCACTGGGCCGCGTGGCTGCCAAGCCCGACCTCAGCAACGATGTGCGTGAAGTCATCACCCGCGCGATTGGCGATTAAATAAGAAATTGGCCTCTAGCGCTTGTGCAGCAAGCGCTAGTAGCTAGCATTTTTGATATTTATTTTTCACTTCTACCCGAAGGAGACCCCATGACACGTCGTGTCAGCCTGACCCGCTATCTGGTCGAACAACAACGCGTTGACGGACGCATCCCCCCCCAGCTGCGCCTGCTGCTGGAAGTGGTGGCACGCGCCTGCAAGCGCATCAGCTTTGCCGTGAACAAGGGTGAACTGGGCGATGTCATGGGCACCGCTGGCAGTGAAAACGTTCAGGGTGAAGTGCAGAAGAAGCTGGACATCATCGCCAACGAAACCCTGATCGAAGCCAACGAATGGGGTGGCCACCTGGCAGCCATGGCTTCGGAAGAAATGGAAGGCATCTATGTGGTGCCTAACCGCTACCCCCAGGGCGAATACCTGCTGATGTTTGACCCACTGGATGGCTCCTCCAACATCGACATCAACATGTCGATTGGCACCATCTTCAGCGTGCTCAAAAAACCTGATAACCACCCCGGCGTGCACGACAACGACTTCATGCAGCCTGGCACCCAGCAAGTCGCGGCAGGTTACTGCATCTACGGCCCCCAGACCACACTGGTGCTGACCGTGGGCGATGGCGTGGCCATGTTTACGCTGGACCGCGAGCAAGGCTCCTTCATTCTGATTGAAGAAAACGTCAAGATTCCTGAAGACACCAAGGAATTTGCCATCAACATGTCCAACATGCGCCACTGGGATGCCCCCGTAACGCGCTATGTGGACGAGTGCCTGGCAGGCGAAGAAGGCCCCCGTGGCAAGAACTTCAACATGCGCTGGGTGGCAGCCATGGTGGCAGACGTACACCGCATCCTGTGCCGTGGCGGCATCTTCATGTACCCATGGGACAAGCGTGAGCCCCACAAGCCCGGCAAGCTGCGTCTGATGTATGAAGCCAACCCCATGAGCTGGCTGATTGAGCAAGCTGGCGGCATGGCCACCAACGGCCGCCAGCGCATTCTGGAAATCCAGCCCACCGAGCTGCACCAGCGCGTGAGCGTCATCCTTGGCTCCAAGAACGAAGTGGAACGCGTGACGCAATATCACCTCGAAGCGGATCAAAAAGCGCTATAATTTTTCCTCGTTGCCGGTGTAGCTCAGTTGGTAGAGCAGCTCATTCGTAATGAGAAGGTCGCGTGTTCGACTCATGTCACCGGCACCAATGAAATAAAGAAACTCCGCTATGTTTTGCATAGCGGAGTTTTGTTTTTTCTGGCGATGTAAGGGCGGATGTAAGACGATTTTTTAGATGGCTGGCGCTGGCCTGCGCCAGCCACTCAACCCAAACCGCGCAAGGAGACTGGATTCGTGCCCCCGCTTGACAAGAGCCGTACAACCACTGAACTGCAGAGCTTGCCCATCGAGTGCGCCCCGCATGTGGGGCTCGATCTGACGGCAAAGCAAGCGCGCACCATGCTGGCTATCCAGGCCAAGACCGAGCAGCTCAAGCAATCACTGCGGCGAGACCCTTTGTGGGGCACCCCGGTTTATCTGCCGCCCAGGGGTTTTCCGCTCAAGCCAGAAACCAGCGAGCAGGTGCTTGCCGAGCAGTTGCCCTGGCCTGCCCTGCTAACGCTGGCCAATTGCGCAGAGGAAACCGCCGTACTCGCCCAGTGCTCCGTTAAAGAGCTGCTGCTGTATGCCATCCAGATCTGCCCGTATCAGCATGTGGCCGTCTTGATTCAATTTTTGTCGCACAAAGAAGGCGTCCAAGCATCCGCCAAGGCGTTGAGCCCTTACATCCGACAGCTGAGAGACAAAGAAGCCCGTATCAAAGCAGGCGCCCGCAAAGGGGCCGACAAATCTGCACATACGCGGCGCAAGCAGTCCAAGGTACCTGCGCCGCAAGATCTCAAGCGTGAAGCAGACAAGTTGATGGCCAGCCAATATGCAAAGCAGGACGTGGCAGGTATTTTGGCCAAACGCTACGACGTCACGCCGACGACCATTCGTCGCAAGCTGAATGCCGCCACATAGCAGACGCTTCGTATAAAGCTGGCCCTGCCACAACTAGCTGGCAGGTTTTCTGCCGGCTGAATTGCAGGGCTTGGATCGGTGAGCACCTGCAATCTGAATCTCTGTTGCCATCACAAAAATACGAACATGTAGGGGGCTCATGTTCGTCGTGACTTTCAAAGTCGTGGCCATCACAACTTCTTCAACTCAGAGGAATACAACGATGGCCTACTTTGTTGCACACCCCGTCCGCCTGGACGAAGAAACCCGCTCCCATATCACCACCGCCGAGGCGGCTTTTCACCTCAACCGCTCCGAGCAGACCCTGCGCCTGTGGGCCTGCAAGGAAACGGGGCCGCTGCGCCCTGCCCGCATCAACAACCGCTTGGCCTGGTCGGTCGCCGAGCTGCGCCGCGTTTTGGGTATCCACTAAACCGCTGCCCCGCCATGCGCTCGCTGGCCCTCTCCCACCCAGCCGTGCTCGTCACGGCTGGGCTCATTTGAGGGGCACGCGTGCACATGGACCGCCGTACACGCTCTGCCAACCTGCTGGTGCGCTTTGCCAAGCTCAAGGGCCCCACGGCAGCGCTGCGGTCGGCTCGACACAATCTGCACGAGCTGGCCTTGACGCCCAACATCACCCCAGGCCAGCAGCATCTCAACCGCGTCTTGCTCGGTCACCAGAGAGCTGACGCGGTCAATGCCGCCTACAAAGCACAACTGGAAGCAGCAGGCATCGACAAGCTGCGTGTGGATGCCGTGCGCCTGATCGAGGCCTTGGTCAGCCTGCCTGTGGGCATCCACGATGACGAATGCGCGTACTTCCAAGCTGCACTGGACTGGATGGCCACAGAGTTTGGCAGCGCCAACCTCCTGAGCGCGGTCGTACACAAGGATGAAAGCGCACAGCACATGCATGTGCTGATCGTTCCCCTGGTCCACGGGCGGATGCAAGGCTCGGATTTACTGGGTGGTAAAGCACAGCTGCGTGCGCGCTTGGCGCGCTTTGAACAAGCCATGCAGCCCCACGCAGCTGCTCTAGGCCTGCTGGACCATTCCGAGATGGCGCTGACGGCAGAACAAATGGCCGGGGAAGTCATTCGAGCACTCCAGCACCGCAAGGACCCGATGTGGAAAAGTTGCGTGGCCCAACTGCTTCGCAACTGCATCGAAGAAGCTCCTCAGGCCTTTTATGCAACCCTGGCACCGATGTTGGGGCACGCCGACACCCTGAAAACGACATGCCATTCCGACGCCAGCATCTGGTAACCAGAGCACTGAATACGTCAATGAATCCGCCCATTTCCACAGCGAATGCTGCGGCGCGAAGACGCGCAAGGGCACACCCTGCAAAAGCAAAGTCCTGTACCGCGGTGGGCGCTGCAAGTTGCATGGCGGGTTGTCCACGGGCCCCAAAACTCAAAAGGGCAAGGCTGCCAGCCGCCGCAATGGGAAGAAGGGTGGGCGCCCCAAGAAGAACCGACAAACTGAACAAAAAAGCACTGTTTAAAACCCAACCCCATGAGAACCAGACAAAACCTGACATTTCCAAGATAAAACAACTTGGGGAATGCTGCGCTAGATTGTTGGTGACTGCTGGGTCACTGTGAGATGTAAATCAAGTTTGACGACACCGCCCGCATGCTGGCGAGTGGAGAGCTTGGGTAAGAAGGATTTTTTGACCAGCAGCTTGCCCCGAGCTTTAACCAGATCGCCACGATGCTCCTGGCCCTGATGGATGCCAAGATTCAGATATGCGGCATGCGTGGGGGTATCAACCTGTGCCGCTGCGTGGCGGGCGAGAAAGTCCTGGCCGAAATGGCGCAGACCACGCCCAAGCTGGATTTCGTGCAACCGCGCCATCGCCGCGATTCGATCCTAGCTGCGCCAGCATGTGCCCATGCCTGCGTTCGCTGGCGCTGTCCGCCGCCGAATCATCCGTGACTACATCCTGCCGGCCCACGCATCAGAACGACCGGCTCAGTCTCAAACGAATTGCTGAAGAAGTCCAGCAAAGCCGCCTTGGCCGCTGGGCAGGTCCTCAACAATCCAGCCATTACGTTCAAGTCCGGTAGATATCAACCTTGGTTTCGAGGCATTTGCGAAGGCTCAGATCGTTCGCCCCCACCTCGAACCACCCCCCAGGCTTCTGATAGAAGTCGAGGCCACGCCCAATCTTGATTACCCAACCGTTGTCGATACGAATCTCCCGATCGTGCATGTTCGGGTTGAGCTTTACCTCCAGCTCGACATCTAGCTCCAGCAGACTTTGCTTCAGCTCATCGAGCTTTTCGGCGATGTCGGCCAACTGGGTCTTGTCGTCGTAGCCGGTGATCAGGCTGATCTTCTTCACGGTGCCAGCCTTCAGTACCGTCTCGCAGAAGCGCACGAAGTTCTGAATCTGGTGCTGCAGTCGGATGTACGGGTCTTCGATCACGACAGACTTCGCGCCCTGGAGGTAGGCGCCGAGGATCGACTCATAGCTGTACCCGGTATCGCCATAGAGGATGGTGAAGTGCTGTTCCTTGAGCTCGACCGATGACGGAGCGACCACCGTTGGTGTCGGAGCAGCCTGTATCGGCGCCACTGGAGGTTCCACTGCTGCAGCAGGCGCCGGGCGGGCGACGGGCTGCACTTCGACTGCCTCAGCAGGCTGGCCATCCGCCTGGCTCAAACGACGGCGAGCCGGCTCTTGCGTTGCCGGCGCATCCTTCGATTCTGGGCAGAAAACCACCACTTCCTCGCCACTGGCCTTGAAGTAGGACAGGTTGATGCGCGCAAACTCGTCATCCGGTTTGCGCTTGTTCATCTGCTCCTTGACGCGGCGGCGGCACTCGGTGGCATAGGCCACGTATTCCTCGAACTCCTCATCCGTCGGCGGCCCGTTGGGGTGCAGCACCTTCAAGAACGCGCAGACGGTCTTTTTGATGCCTTTCTCGTCGCGCCCCTCGATTGATTTGCCGAGTCGAATGCGCTTGCTCACCTCTTCATACCGATTCGTGTGCTTGAACTGGTAGTGGAAGGCCTCAGCCAAGTAATCAGTGATGAAGCCGTAGTTGCTGGTCAGGAACTCGCTGCTATTCTTCGGCATCTCCCAGCCCGGGATGTAGGCAGCGAAACGGTCCATCACGGCCAAGTCGAGCTCTGGCGGCAACGGCTGAAACAGATCGTGCTCGTTGGAGTTCACCACCTGCTGCACGGACACGTCGATGTTGCCAACGAAGCTCAAACTGGCATCAGCAATGACCTCAGCCCCGCGCGAAAAGCGCCCGTTGGCCATGAAGTCTTTCATGATCTGGATGGTGTCCGGATCTCGCACCTTGATCCCACCGACCTCGTCAAAGGCGACCGTGTCCCAAAAGCCGACCAAGCCCACCTTGCGGCGCGCGTTGTTGTAGAACAGCGTTGCCTTGGTCGCCTGACCGCCCGAGATCAAGGTGGCGTAGGGCGAAAACTCGCTGAAGAAGTAGGACTTGCCGGTGCCGCGTGGTCCCAGCTCGATGTAGTTGTAATTCGGCTCCACCAGCGCGGCCAGCCTGGCGATGAAATGCATCTGCACGCGTTTCGAGAGCTTGCTGGGCTCAAGACCGACGGAGCGCAGCACCGCTGCGATCCACTCATCGCGAGTGAAGGATGCTCGGCCTTCTGCATAGCGGTCGAAGTCGAAGCGGGTCAGCTGGATCGGCCGCAGATCCTCGATGGAAAACGCGTAGTCGTCCTCATCGATGTCATTGTGCGCCAGGGTCACCTCCGCCCAAATGCCACCTTCCAGCAACCTGTCGTTGTCGCGGTAGAACTTCTCGCCGATGGCGATGCGTTGCGAGTTGAAGTTCTCCAGCGATGCCCAGTGGCGCTTTTCCTTTTCGACGTAACGGACATGGACCTTGTCGATGAACCGATGCTTACCCTTGGTGGCCACCTTGGATTGCGCCGCGTTGGCCTCATCTGGCCGCACATAATTTTCCTGCAGCGACGACAGCACCGCCTCCATGCCGGCGTCCATCTCTGCCTGGTCGTTGCTAGCGCAATATTTGGCGAGCAGAAACTCCAGAACGAACGTCGGGACGTTGGTGCCCTTTTTAATCCGATGCAGCAGGTCCTTACGAAGTACCTTGCCGTCGAATGTGGCGTTTAATTTTTGGTCGAGTTCGTCCATAGGGCTCATTCCGTATAGTCGGTTTCAAGCGCTAGATTGCTGTAGGCCGCCAGAGTCGTCGGATTCAGCGCTTTGACTGCGAACTTGCCTCTGAACTCATCATCCATCCGCAGCGCAATCTGCTTGCGCTGGCCTGGCATCAGGGTCACGGTTCTGGTCGCGGGGTTCACATCGCCGCCTGGGCGCGGCTCTCCCACCACATTGCCCTTGCTGTCCTGCGCTTCCAGCAAGATCTCCACGCTCATGTCTTGCGAGAACATATCGTCGGCCACCAGTATCACTTCGATAACCGGCAATCGCGTAGTGATTCGTTTGGCGCCGTTCTTGTAGCTCAGCTCCACCACCACCTTGCGCAATTCCGCATGGGCGGCGGTATCCAGCCTGGCCACCAGCACCGGCACAACGGCCTCGGCCAGGGATGCCCCACCGTGGAAATACAGATGCCCCGAGCGATAGGGGGCCATGCTGCGCGGCAGCGCCACTTGGGTGAAATCACCGCGAATGCCGAGCTTCTCTGCACTGACCACCAGGCTGTGACCATCCGCTGTGCCGTCGCCCAGCATCATGCGGTCGTGAGCATTCACCGGCCATTTCCCCTGCGGTTTCACGCACACATCGCCAGCTTCTGCTTGCGCGTTCAGGAAGAAGCCGTGGTCGGTCACGATGACCGCCTCTTTGAAGCCCATGCCACGCAGCTTATGCAGTGCCACGCGGATCAGCTTCAGCGTTCCGGGGATCAGGCCCAGCGTCGTCTCCGGGTTGCTTTCCAGTTGGCTATCGATCTCGGTGGAGCGCAGCACCAGCAGGTCGACGGTTTCGGCAATCTTCGGCTTACCGCGAACAAAGTCGTTCAGCGGCATTTCCGCGAACCGATCGCCGTACCGCTTGGCCAGCACACCCATGCGTTGCGGGACGTTGCTCACCGGCGCGCCCGCCAGCTTAGGCACCAGGGAATCGTTCTCCAGCGATAGTGTCAGTCCCGTGCGAGCACCCGGTAGTAAGCTCGCCATGCCCACCAGGGTGATGGTCGGTAGCTGCGCATAGGCCGCTTGTAGCTCGACGGGACCGTCTTCCGCCAGCAGCTTTTCGAGGGCCACGCCCAACTCGTAACGCAGGGCGTCCACCATCAGGTAGGCTACTTTGCGTCCGCTTTCCTTGAGTCGATCCGCCACCAGCCGATCAAAGGCATCGGCATTGGCCAGGCGCCCGGTGGGTGGCCAACCGGCGGTCTCGACGTGCTTCACAAACACGCCCTGAACCTTCTCTGCCAGACGGCGATAACGCGCCCGTGCTTGGCTGATCACTTCATGCATCAAGCCATGCGGGTCGAGGAAGTCTCCCGCCGCTTGCTCAAACTCGCGCTGCAGACGATCTGCTTCACGCAGGCTGCCCAGGTAGAAGTCGATCAGCTCCGCTTGCGAGCGGGCGTGATCCGGGAGCTGGCGCTCAAAATCGTCGCAGGCCTCGACCAGGCTCAAACCAGACCGCACCAACTCCCACTGAGCCTGGCTTTCGCCCTTGCCGAGCCATACCGAACTCTTGTGGCGGGTCAGCACACGGCGCGTGGCATCGGTGTCACCGCTGACAATGCCCTTGATCGCTGTGCGCAGGAAGGTCCGCTCCTCGAATGGGAATGTGTCGCGCTCACCCAGGTCTTCAATCGCGCCGCATAGATCGGTCAGGTTGAGTTCAGCCTCGATGGCCTCGGCGCGCTCGATGTACGCCGCGCGTGACTTCGGATCGCTGCGCAGACGGTCGCACACATCCTCGACGATGGGCCTGGCTTCCATCGGTGCATGCGGCACCCCCTTCAGGGTGTCCGGCAGCGCCACTGGCAGATCAAATACAAACTCACTGAACAGCACGTAGCGCCACAGCTCGTCCGCCAGGGCAGACCAGGTCTTGCCGCGCGTCTTCACGCTCAGGCCCAAGGTAGCGCGGAGGAAATCGCGCGCCTCCAGCACCCAGCCTTCCTGCCCCTTGAGTGCTTCGGATTGACTGATGGTGGGGGCCAGCAGTGCGGCCAGAATCTCGCGGCCCGACTCCACCCGCAGCGTGGCTCGCAGCTGGGGCCAACTCACGCCGCCGCCAATGGCATCGATCACGGCGAAGGTCGGCCCGGAAGGAGATGTGGCAAACACCTGGCGAATCTCGGTCGCGTGATCCGGCCTTGCGCGCAGGCACAGGCTCAGATACTCGTCGCCATCATCTTGCGGGAACACCGCACCGCATTCTGCGTATAGGGCGAATGGATCGGCCTGCTTTTGCTCGTCGGTTTCGGGGCGCTTGGTCGGCACGTAGATCAATACACCTTCCAGCGGGGCCTTGGGCTGCCCCACCTCGCGCAGCGCCAGCAGCGCCGCCTCACGGCTTTCGATGCTGCTTTCAGACGCATCTACCACCCGCACCTTGTCGACCGCCAAGTCGAAACACTGCTCGCGGTAGCGCTTGTCGGCGTCATACACCACTAAGGCGCCAGCTTGCTTCAGGCGCGGCCGCAGCACGCTTTCTCGAATAAATTCCGCAATGCTCATAGATGCACGATCTCCAGGTCTCCCCAGCGGGATTTCAGGTATTCAGCAACCAACCGCCGGTGGCAGTGTTCAGGAGTCGACTCACTGCAGAGAAGGCATCCACCATCAATGAGATCTTTAGGAACCTTTTCCTCAACTTTTCTCCGAGCCATCAAGTCCATGAATTGCTTTTCATAGCTAGCCCAGTCACCCCCGTTTTT
>ERZ1032269.105-NODE-105-length-17922-cov-21.121957_pt1 | contig 17922 bp, 7 predicted proteins | sample MGYA00517878_ERZ1032269 | MGnify/ENA primary metagenome ERZ1032269 (study PRJEB33719, sample SAMN04261352) | wastewater metagenome | biome: periurban shantytown; feature: human; material: feces | host: Homo sapiens | place: Peru: Lima | collected 2012-01-15 ...
TGCCGCTGATCGAATCCGAGCGCCCGCTGGTGGGCACCGGTGCCGAATGGCGTGCAGCCGTTGATTCCGGCGATGTCATTCTGGCTGAGAAGCCGGGCGTGGTGACCTACGTTTCCGCCGACATTATCCGTGTGATGAACGACGATGGCACCACCAGCTCCTACAAGCTGGCCAAGTTCCGCCGTTCCAACCAGACCACCTGCTACAACCAGGTGCCGCTGATCCACGACGGCGAACGTGTGGAAGCCGGTACCGTGCTGGCCGACGGCCCGGCAACCCAGAAGGGTGAAATGGCTTTGGGCAAGAACCTGCTCATCGCCTTCATGCCGTGGAACGGCTACAACTACGAGGATGCTGTGATCATCTCCCAGCGTCTCGTGCAGGACGACACCCTAAGCTCCATTCACATCGAGGAATACGAGATCGACGCCCGCGAAACCAAGCTGGGTGCCGAGGAAATCACCCGTGATCTGCCGAACGTCGGCGAAGACGCGGTGGCCAACCTCGATGAGCGTGGCATTATCCGCATCGGCGCCGAAGTCGAAGCCGGCGACATTCTGGTGGGTAAGGTCACCCCGAAGGGCGAAACCGAGCTGACTCCGGAAGAGCGCCTGCTGCGCGCCATCTTCGGTGAGAAGAGCCGCGAAGTGCGTGACACCTCGCTGCGTGTGCCTCACGGCGAGACCGGTACGGTGATTGACGTCAAGGAGATCACCCGCGAAGACGCCGAAGAAGACGGCGACGAGCTGCCGAACGGCGTGAACCAGATGATTCGCGTCTACATTGCGCAGCATCGTAAGATCACCCAGGGCGACAAGCTCTCCGGCCGACATGGCAACAAGGGTGTTATTTCCCGCATTCTGCCGGAAGAGGATATGCCGTTCCTCGCGGATGGTACTCCGGTCGACATCATGCTGAACCCGCTGGGTGTGCCTTCTCGAATGAACCTCGGCCAGGTGCTGGAACTGCATTTGGGCTGGATCGCGCATGCCGGCTGGGACATCTCCCTCGACCCGGATATCGAAGCCGCTTGGAAGAAGAACGTTCCGCAGGGCGCCGAAAAGGGCGAGCCGGGCACTCCGGTGGCAACCCCGGTGTTCGACGGCGTTCGTCCGGAAACCATCAAGGGCCTGCTGTCCTGCACCCTTCCGGATCGCGACGGCAACAAGCTGGTCGGCGACGACGGCAAGGCTGTGCTGTTCGACGGCCGTACCGGCGAACCGTATCCGAAGCCGATCTCCGTTGGCTACATGTACATGCTGAAGCTGCACCACCTGGTCGACGACAAGATTCACGCACGTTCCACCGGCCCGTACTCCATGATCACCCAGCAGCCGTTGGGCGGCAAGGCCCAGTTCGGTGGCCAGCGTTTCGGCGAGATGGAAGTGTGGGCCCTCGAGGCCTACGGTGCCGCCTACACGCTGCACGAGATGATGACCACCAAGTCCGATGACGTCGACGGCCGCGTGCGTGTCTACGGTGCCATTGTGAAGGGTGACAACCTGCCACCGGCAGGCATTCCGGAATCCTTCAAGGTGCTGCTTAAGGAAATGCAGTCCCTGTCCCTGAACGTCGAAGTGCTCAACGCGGAAGGCGTGGCTATCGACATGAAGGACGAGGACGACGATCCGTCTGCTTCCTCCGACGATCTTGGCTTCAACATCGGCGCGCGTCCCGACGCGGTCGCCAAGGCTGACCAGGTTGTGGAAGAACCTGAATTCCAGTGATCCCATGGCTGGTCGCGTCGTATGAAAACGTGGCGCGACCAGCCTGACGAAACGTGATTAAGCATTAAGAATCGATAGACAGGACAATAGAGTGCTGGACGTCAACGCATTTGACAAACTGAGGATTGGCCTGGCCACCGCCGATGACATCCGTAATTGGAGCCATGGCGAGGTCAAGAAGCCTGAAACCATTAACTACCGTACCCTGAAGCCAGAGAAAGACGGTCTGTTCGGCGAACAGATCTTCGGACCTACCCGTGACTGGGAGTGCGCCTGCGGTAAGTACAAGCGCGTACGCTTCAAGGGCATCGTCTGCGAACGCTGTGGTGTGGAAGTCACCAAGAGCCGTGTGCGCCGTGAGCGCATGGGCCATATCGAGCTTGCCGCTCCGGTGACCCACATCTGGTTCTTCAAGGGTGTTCCGTCCCGTTTGGGCTACCTGCTGGACATCGCTCCGAAGGATCTGGAAAAGGTCATCTATTTTGCCGCCTACATGGTCACCAGCGTCGATGAGGAACAGCGTCACGAGGATCTTCCGGGTCTGCAGGACGAGTTCGACAACGACATCGCCAACCTGGAGAAGCGTCGTAACGCGGAAATCGAAGAGCGTGCCAAGAAGGTCGAATCCGATCTGGCCGAACTTGAGGCCGAAGGCGAAGCCAGGGGTTCCGCACGCGCCAAGCTGCGCAACAGCGCCGAGCGTGAAATGGCCGCGATCCGCATCCGTTTCGACGAGCAGATCCAGCGTCTGAGCGCCGTGTTCGACCGCTTCAAGAACCTGAAGCCGGGCGACATGGAAGGCGACGTCGACCTGTGGCGTGAAATGGAAGACCGCTACGGCGACTACTTCGAAGGCTGCATGGGCGCCGAAGCCATCAAGAAGCGCTTGCAGGACTTCGATCTCGAGGCCGCTTCCAAGCAGTTGCGTGAGGAAATCGACACCGGCACCGGCCAGCGCAAGGCCCGCGCCCTGAAGCGTCTGAAGGTCGTCAACGCCTTCCTGACCACCGGCAACAAGCCGGAAGCCATGGTGCTCGACGTGATCCCGGTCATTCCGCCGGATCTGCGCCCGATGGTGCAGCTCGACGGTGGCCGTTTCGCCACCTCCGATCTCAACGACCTCTACCGTCGTGTGATCAACCGTAACAACCGTCTGAAGCGACTGATCGAGCTCGGCGCTCCTGAAATCATGCTCAACAACGAGAAGCGCATGCTGCAGGAAGCCGTCGATTCCCTGTTCGACAACGGTCGTCGTGGCCGCCCGGTCACCGGCGCTTCGAACCGTCCGCTGAAGTCCCTGAGCGACATGCTCAAGGGTAAGCAGGGTCGTTTCCGTCAGAACCTGCTCGGTAAGCGTGTGGATTATTCCGGCCGTTCCGTGATCGTGGTCGGTCCGTCCCTGCGCATGCACCAGTGCGGTCTGCCGAAGCCGATGGCCCTCGAACTGTTCAAGCCGTTCGTCATCAAGCGTCTTGTGGATCTCAACTATGCGCAGAACATGAAGAGCGCCAAGCGTCTTGTGGACCGTGGCGATTCCGAAGTGTGGGGCGTGCTCGAAGAGGTCATCGCCGAGCATCCGGTGCTTCTGAACCGTGCACCTACGCTGCACCGTCTGGGCATTCAGGCGTTCGAGCCGATCTTGGTGGAAGGCAAGGCCATCCACCTGCCGCCGCTTGCCTGCGCTGCATTCAACGCCGACTTCGATGGCGACCAGATGGCAGTTCACCTGCCGCTGTCCGCCGAAGCCCAGGCCGAGGCCCGTTCCCTGATGATGGCTTCCGACAACATTCTGAAGCCGGCAGACGGCCACACCGTGACCATGCCGAGCCAGGACATGATTCTCGGTCTGTACTACCTGACCACTGTCATCGACGGTGCCAAGGGCCAGGGCCGTGTGTTCTCCTCGCTTGAAGAGGCCGAAATGGCGCTCGACAAGCACGAGATTGACATGCAGGCCAAGGTGCTTATCCGCCTTCCGGAAGACTTCGTGCTTCCGAAGGGTTGGGAACCGAGCGAAATCGAAGTTGTCGATCCTGAACCGGGCAGCCCGGCGGTGGTGAAGGAAGAGCGTTTCCACGATGGTTCTGTGCTTTTCGCAACCTCCTACGGTCGCATCCTGTTCAACAGCACGCTGCCGGTCGACTACCCGTTCGTGAACGATCAGGCTCCGAAGAAGCGTCTGAGCAAGATCGTCGACGACATCGCAACCCGTTACTCCACCGCACAGGTGGCGGCAACGCTGGACGCGCTGAAGGATATGGGCTTCACCCGCGCACCGTGGTCCGGTGTGTCCTTCGCGTTCTCCGACGTTATCCAGCCGTCCGAGCGCGACGAGTTCATCGAGAAGTACGAAGCCGAAGCTGAAAAGGTCAACGAGAATTACGAAATCGGTATGCTCACCGAAGAGGAGCGCCGCCAAGAACTCATCGACCTGTGGACCAAGTGCACCAGCGAGGTTTCCGAGGCTGTCGAGGAACACTTCGACTCCAAGAACAACCTGGCTATCATCGTGCAGTCCGGTGCACGAGGAAACATGATGCAGATCAACCAGATCGCAGGCATGCGAGGCCTCGTGGCCAACCCGAAGGGCGAGATCATTCCTCGACCTGTGAAGTCCAACTACCGCGACGGCCTGTCCGTGCTGGAATACTTCATCTCCCAGCACGGCGCGCGTAAGGGCCTGGCCGATACCGCACTGCGTACTGCAGAGTCTGGTTACCTGACCCGTCGTCTGGTGGACGTCTCCCAGGACGTGATTGTGCGCGAAGAGGATTGCGGCACCAAGCGCGGTCTGACGATGAAGGTCGGCGAGCGTGACGCTGAGGGCAACCTGCATCTTGTCAAGGCTGCCGACGGTGGTCCGTATTCCCGTCTGCTCGCAGCTGACGTGATCGATCCGGCCGACGGCGAAACCGTGCTGTACAAGGCTGGCGACGCACTGTCCATGGACGTGCTCAACGACCTCGTCGCTCACGATGTGGAAGAAGTCAAGGCCCGTTCCGTGCTCACCTGCGACTCCAAGCGTGGTGTGTGCGCCAAGTGCTATGGCTGGTCTCTGGCCACCAACAAGCTGGTGGACGTCGGTGAGGCCGTTGGCATCGTAGCGGCACAGTCCATCGGCGAGCCTGGTACCCAGCTGACGCTGCGTTCCTTCCACTCCGGTGGCGTTGCTTCCGCATCCGATATCACCCAGGGTCTCCCTCGTGTTACCGAGCTTTTCGAAGCCCGTACTCCGAAGGGTGAGGCCCCGATCGCAGAGTTCGCTGGCGTGGTCAAGGTGGAAGACACCGAGCGCGGCCGTCAGGTCATCCTGAAGCCGGACGACGATTCCGTCGAGCCGATCGCCTACCCGGTGACCCGTCGCGCCCCGATGATGGTCAAGGACGGCGATCATGTCGAAGCCGGCACCCAGCTGATCGAAGGCTCCGTCGATCCTAAGAAGATCCTGCGCATCCTCGGCCCTCGTGCCGCCCAAGTGAACATTGTGGAGGAAGTGCACACCGTGTACCGCTCCCAGGGCGTGGATATTCACGACAAGCACATCGAGGTCATCGTGCACCAGATGCTGCGTCGTATCACCGTGATCGACTCCGGCGACACCGACCTGCTTCCGGGTGAACTGGTGGATCAGGCCCGCTTCAAGGCCTCCAACATGAAGGCCGTGAAGGAAGGCGGCAAGCCTGCCGCCGGCCGTCCGGAGCTGATGGGCATTACCAAGGCTTCGCTGGCAACCGATTCCTGGCTGTCCGCAGCCTCCTTCCAGGAGACCACCCGCGTGCTTACCGAAGCCGCCCTGAGCCAGAAGGTCGACGACCTGAAGGGCCTCAAGGAGAACGTCATCATCGGTAAGCTCATTCCGGCCGGTACCGGTCTTGCCCGTTACCGTAACGCCGTGGTCGAGCCCGACAAGGCTATTCGCGACACCATCTACCCGAACTTCGGTTTGGGTGGCGACGAGTCCGATGCTGCCTTCGGCGACGCGGATCTGTCCGAAGTCGACTTCTCCAACATCGATTTCGGCGATCTGAAGCTAGGCGACGACTTCAATCCGGATGACTTCCTGGACGACAATGGCGGCCAGATGGATTTGGGCGACAACCTGTGATCCGAAAGGCGATGATGGAACGACGTAACGTCTGAAATCATCCGATAGACATAAAAATGGGGATTGGCTTCAAACAGCTGATCCCCATTTTTAATACGAAAAAACACGATTGTTGCGATCATTATGCCAACAGTCGGCATATTACGAAACTGCCTGTATTGCAGAGCGAATTCACTATCGCAAATCAAACGTCAAATTACAATGAGGGTATGAGCTTTCTTCCATATCCGCCGCCGCCTGAACCAGGCTGGTACGATGATGACGCCACCGTAATGCCTCCCTTCGCCGATTTTGCAATGCCGGGAACGGTGCAATCTCAGCCGATGGAGCAGGTTTCCATGTTGCTGGAACCAATCAATGACGAGTCGGTCAACGACGAACCGACCAACGATGATGAGATCGATTGGGATGGCACAGTGCTGTCTTCGGCCTTCACCATGAAGCAGCCGAAGCTGGAATACACGCTTTACAATGAGCAGACCGGTCAGGAAGTGATTATCGACATGGGCGTGCTGCTGGGACGCAAGTCGTCCGTTGAAGTGCCGGAAGGTGCTAAGTCCGTGAAATTGGAGGATCCGACGCGCACGATTTCACGCAATCATGCGGCGATCAGCTTCGATCAGGATGGCACGTTGTGGATTGAGGATTACGGATCGCTTAATGGCACGTACATTATTCAAGGCAATGAGGAGACCAAGGTCGAGCATAAGCCGATAAAGTTTGAGGCACCTTGCACGATTCGTATCGGAGATCAGTTCTTTACGCTTGAACAGCGCTGATTGAGATGTTGTGTTGCGTATCGCCAAGTATGCCGTCAAACCGCAAGGTTTGGAATGATTGAAATGACGGTGCGACAATGAACGATGTCGAGAGTCGAAGAGAGCTATACACGTGAGGATGCGCATACACCCCTCTTCGACTATTGCGATTTGCTGCCTACCGACTGGCGCTTGCTGACTGGCTATTTGCTACTTGCGCAGGCGGATGGCCGCGTTGACGGCGGAATCATTGAGACTGGCAAGCCAGTCAAGCAGATCCGGGTAGATATTCGGATTGCGTGCGAGGAAGGGGCGCAGCTCCGGAGCCTCGCTCGCGATTTGAGCCATCAGCATCTTGTCTTGCGTGGTCATGGCCAATTCCGCTGGATTGGTATACGGGTCGGCGTATTCCGTTGAAACGTCGTGCGCCATATTCGATGCCGGCGCTTCCATGGACGATTCAGGCTGGTATTGGTCGGTTGCCGGCGACTGGTATTGCGTCTGATACTGCACTTCCGACGATTGCTGCGGCTGCTGATACTGCGCTTGCGTTTGGAATTGCTGTGCCGGTTCCGGAGCGGTTTCGGTATTCCTCTGCATAACGCCTTCCTGCGGAACCGGCCACCCCATCGCGACCAGCTGCTGGCGTGCGCGCTCATCGCCGAATTGGGCGACCCAACGTTTCAGACCCGGGTACGCACGTGGATTGGCAACCACATTCGCGCCGAATTCCGGATTTTCGTAAGCGATTTTCGCTAGAAACACGGGATCTGCGTTCGGATCCTGCACGGCTGCGGCCGCGGTATCGAAATCGACCATCATGATCTCCTTATCTCGTGTTCTGTAAATATTGTATTGAATGCGCTGATAACAAAGTGGTCAATCTGATTATCGACGATTGCCATTGCGGGAACATGCGCTTTATTGAACGGTTCGCAACATCTGCAATGTGCCTTCCTGCAAATCGCCGATATCCTCATAATCTCCGATTTTGCTGACGCTCCAATCGATGTCAACCGTAGTATTTGTTACCGTATCGGCTGCGTTATTCGCTGAATCGTCGTGCAGGTCAAGCACGATCGCCGTGACATTGTCATTGCCGCCGGCATCGAGCGCGGACTGCACTAGCATTTCCGCGGCGACTTGCGGATTGTCGTACGCTGCCACCGTGTTTGCCTCGAAAATGGAAAACGTCGGCAAGTGAAAGTTTGGCGCGCCATCTGCGTAATGTCGGCAATGACTTGAGTATGTACTTGCGTTCCTGCGCAATATCATGCCAATACTGCTGCACATGCTCCTCGTTGACGGTATTACCGGAGAAGGCCGCGTAATCGGCCTGTGTGCCCAAGGCAAGCAACGTTTCACAGGAAATATCCATCTGGCTTGCGATGGAGACCGCCTGTTCGCTGCGCGTGCCTTGAATGTCGAGTCCGCTTTGCCGAGCGAGCGCCGCCACGGATTGCCATCCTGCCGCCACTCGCTGTTGCGCGCTGCCGTGTTTTCTTGACCGTGCCAGTGCGATCGCTTTGATGGCGAGCAGGAGGCCGCATACGATGAGCAGCGTCCACAGGGGACTTCCGTAGATGGCTACTTTTCTTGCGATTCTGCCGAAATGCTGCCAGAAGAGGTTGATTGACGTTTCATCAGCCATGCTTCCGCCGATTGAGGACTTGCCTTTGGCTTGGGTGTCGTCGCGTAGCGGGTCGGTGAGGGGTACTGGGGGTTGACGCACCAGGGCTTGCGGGTTCGGTGGAGTGAGGTTCTGGTTTTCGTCGGGGACTTTGGTTTCCTTTGGCGTCGGGTAGAACGCCACCCAGCCGTAGCCGTCCAGTTTGACTTCCACCCATGCGGTCACGTCGTTGCCGGTGAATTCGATGACGGTGTTTTTCCCTTGTTTTTCGGTGCGGTTTTCGCTGATTTCGCCTTCATCGTCTTTTGGTATGAATCCAAGCACCACTCGGCTTGGAAGTCCCAGGCTGCGTGCCATGAGTGCCATTGCGGAGGCGTATTGTTCGCTGTCTCCGACCATGGCCATTCCGGCGAGCAGCTGGTCGATACGGTAGTTGCCGTGGCCGGCGGTAGACGGGTAATCGCCGCTCAAGCCGTGCGAGAACCAGCCTGATTCCTTGAGTTTTTCGGCGATGGCCTGGGCTGCTTCGCCTCCTTTGGATTGGCCGCCGGCTATGGCTGTGGCGAGTTTGTCCACACAGTCGGGCACATCTTCGGCTTTAGGCTGGCTGATGGAGGCTGCGTTGGCTTTGGTGATTTGCTTGTCGGTGGGAACTGCTGGCATGATGCCGGTTTCCGTGTAGGTGAGGCCTTCGGAGGTGCGTGAGGGGTAGATGGCCGACATGGTGTCGCTGTTGTAATAGAACGAGTCGACGTTTTCACTGTTGTCGAAGGTCACGCTGGATGCGGCTCCGGCAATGGGTAACCAGTAGTCGCTCAGGCCTTTGTTCACGGTGAATGTTGCGGTGAATTTCTTGCCTTCGGCGTTGTTGGTGATGGAGGTGCCGACGCGATGGTAATTGGAGGAGTCCGACGACATGGTGGAATCGGACAGGTTCCATACGTTGCCGTCGAAACGGTCCATGACCGCTAGTCGCACACTCGATCCTGCGGGCAGGTTTTCGACGGTGAGGAGCACGTCGTCCTTGCTGTTTTTGATGTACGAACGCATGCCGCTCAACGGGCTTGTGTAATCGTACGGGCTGAGCGGCGGATCGTAATGGTCGCGCAGAATGGTGCGGTCCTGACCGACGGCAAGGCATCCTCCAATCGCCAATGCGATGCAAACAACCACGATTGTCACGGAACTGATCCAACGTCCCAATTCCAGTAATTTCCAACGTACGCTGATCCAAATCACGAGCACAAGCGCCATCGCGGTGCCGACGAATATGCGGTAATAGCCGGAAGATGAGCCGAGCAATGCACAGATCGCAAGATTGGCGATGACGGGAATGATGGCGATCATGGTGAATCGGCCATCTTCCGTCACTGCGAAAATGCCGGTGAGCAGCGCGGACCACAGGCAGATGGTCCATACGGCAAGCAGGCAGCCGTCCGCGGTACCGGTTGGAGGCTCGACCGACAGAATGAATTTGAAGGAGCCAAGCATCTGCACCCAACCTTGCGTAAGCGTGCGCAGGGTTGGAACGAAGTGTGCGATGGTGGTGTCGTTGAGGAACAGAACCGGGCCGACAACCAGTTGCGCGACGGCCATGAACAGCATTTGCCACCAGAGGCGGAGCATGGGAACCGTGCCTGCGAGCGCCACGAGGGATCCGATGATGGTGGCTGGAATGGCGGCGAGGGCCCAGGATGCGACTGATCCGTAGACATCGATGAGGTTGCTGGCTGCGGCGAGGGTGAGTAGGGCTGCTACGAGAAGGCTTGCGTATTGTGAGGCGCGTGGTCGGCGTAGGCAGGGGAGGGCTTGCGATTTGCTGTCTCGAGACATCCAGATGACGGAGTGTGTGGAGTCGGCCCATGAACCTGTTCCGGTGCCTGTTTCCGTGAAGGTGTCGGTGGGTGATCCGGTGAAGGTGTTGCCGAATCCGGTGGTGTGTCCGGTGCCGGTCTCGTCGGTATTGGCGTTGGCGTTGTGTTTGCTGAATCCTGTGGTGCTCATGCCAGTACCCCCATGATTATTGGGAGGTCGTCTAGGCTTCCTACGGTCGCCAGGGTGAAGTCGGAGTATCGTTTGATGGCACGTGGTTGCCCGATGGTGGTTTGCAGTACCACGCAGGTCGCGGATCGGGGGAGTGCGAGCGCCATGTGTTTGATCTCGTCGATGCTTTTGAGTCTGCCGACGGTGATGTAGTAGAACGATGAGTCGGGGGTGTGGGTGAGGGTGGTTTGCGCGAGGTTCGGATCGTCGTTGATGTCGGGGGTGATGGCGCTGCAGCCGTCGAGGAATTCCGTGGAGTTGCGTGGCACGGCGTGTTCGTTTCCTGCATGTGCGGTTACCGGGCGGTTTTGGAGCAGGCATTGCACGCCAATGGATGCGTGGACGGATACCGCCAGTTCGAATTCGTCGGAGCTGAGGTATTCGTCTGGGTTCACGCTGATGGTCAATGCGGTGTCGGTGCGTCGGGTCGCTTCGTATTGGCGGATCATCAGCGTTCCTGTTTTTGCGGAGCTGAGCCAGTGCACGTTGCGCACGTCGTCGCCCGGCTCGTATTCGCGCAGTCCGTAGAAGTCGAGGTCATCGTCGACGATTGCGCCGCTGGGCTGACCTTCGAGGTCTCGCGGAATTCCGGCATTGAGTGTGTTCAGCATGACGGTTTGAGGGTGGATGAACACGTTGATTTGGTCGACGAGTTTCTTTTCGTGCCGTACGAGTCCGAATGGGTCGCCTTTGCGTATGGAAAGCGGTCCGATCGGCAGCACTGCGCGAGAGACGGCGGTGAATTCCACGGTTGTTTGTCGTGATTGGCCGGCGGCGAGTATGGGGATGGAGAATCGTTCGTGGTTGTCGCCGATAGGCAGGTCGCCTCGCGCGGATGTGGTTGGCGTGCGTCCTGGATTGTCGATGCGTATGTCGACTTTTACGGTGTCTGACACGGTGACTCGTCTGCTGGACACGTCTATGGTGGCGGTGAATGACGTGTTGCCGAGTGACAGCAGGATGGCGGCGACCATCATGCAGGCGAACACGATCGCCATGGACAACAGTTCATGCCATCCGAGAATCGTGAACGTTATGAGTGAGGCGATGGTGAGTCCGGTCACGGCCCATCCGAGCGGTGACATATATGAGGTGACCAGTCGTTTGATGCGATGCTTGATGCGTCGCAGGGATCGTTGCATGGTTCTCCTGCGTTGCATGGTTTTGGATTGTCGCATACTTGACCTTTCGAGGGGTACGAACGTTTCGTGCGATTGCGTGCTTCTGTCTTGCTGCGCGTGCAGTGCAGCTGCGTTGGGTATGCGCTTCAGGCGATGGCGCCTACGGTCGGTACGGGTACGTTTCCGAGGATCTGTTCGATCATCAGTTCGGGGGTGGATCCGGCGAACGTGGCCTCCGCGGTGAGCGTGATGCGGTGCGCGAGCACAGCGACAGCCAGCTGCTTCACATCGTCAGGTACCACATATCCTCGATTGTTGGACGCCGCCCACACGCGGGCGCATCGGGTCAGCGCGAGTGCGCCTCGCATGGACGATCCGACCTGGATGCGTTCGTTGTGGCGCGTCGCTTCCACCAAGCGCACGATGTATTCGAGGATCGCGTCGTCAAGATGTACGGTTTCGCTGATGGCACGCATGCGCAGCACGTCGTTGCTGGTGAGCACCGCATGCACGGTGGATGCACGGTCGGTGACGTTGACCTGTTTGAGGATGCTCACGCTCACGTCGTGGCTCGGATAGCCGATGGTTGTTTTGATGAGGAAACGATCCATCTGCGCTTCCGGCAGTTTGTAGGTGCCGAGCTGTTCTATGGGGTTCTGGGTGGCGATGACCATGAAAGGCTGCGGTACCGCGTGGGTTTCGCCATCGACGGTGACTTTCTGCTCTTCCATGACTTCGAGCAGTGCGGACTGTGTTTTCGGCGAGGCTCGGTTGATTTCGTCGGCAAGCACGACGGAAGCGAAAATCGGGCCTTCGCGGTATTCGAATTCGCTGTTCTTCTGGTCGTAGTAGGTTACGCCGACCACGTCGGAAGGCAGCAGATCCGGAGTGAACTGGATGCGCTTGAACGACATGTCGATGGAGTTGGCGAGGCCTCGGGCCAGCTGTGTCTTGCCTGTTCCGGGGTTGTCTTCAAGCAGAATGTGGCCGCCAACGATCATGGCGGTGGCACATTGGCGGATCGGCTGCTCCTTGCCGACCACAACCTGGGAGACGCTGTCGACCAGTTTGGTGAACTGGTTGTGGAATTCGGTGATGTCGGCTTGTGGGGCGGACATCATGGACGAGGTTGCGGCTGGATGTGCGGGCTTGACTGGCGATGCCGCTGCCGGAATTGGCTGCGATTGCGGTAACGGTTGTCGCATCTGCACAGGCTGTGCCGGTTGCGCCTTCAAGGGTTGCGTTGTTGGAACCGTAGGCATTGCAGGCCTGTAGGGCATTGCATTGTATGCGCTGAGCATGGTGCCTTCATCGTCGGCATCGAACGTGTTGGTGGCGTAATGGTTCGCATTATGCGCGCTGAGTACCGTGCCTTCATCGTCGCCGCTTTGCTCCTGCGGATGCGTTGGCAGGCTTGGAGCTTGGAATGCGGGGCGCGCCTGCGGATTGCCGGGCTGTTGCGGCTTGTTCATATGGTGCCGGATAGAACCCAGCTGGGTGGCGTCGTCGTTGTCGTTGCTCATGGGTGCTCCTTGTTTGCTTCTGTTGGTCGTATTGATGATTGGCTGTCGATATTGGATTGTTCGTCGAGATTGCCGTACCGGCTAGCGATTGGCGTAATAGGCCAAGCCTCTCACCCACGGCTTGCTTTTTCCATCGATGGTGGAAAGAGCTACGGATGAAGCCGTAGGGGTGTTACTTTGCTTTGATTCCGACTGGTCTGGATTGGGGTCAGTCTCAGGATCAGTGGTCGGCTCGCTATAGCGGTCGGAGTCTTTGATCGTTGATCCGTCTACCTCGTTGTTGAGTGCCGGGTCTGGACCGGTGACTTTGAACTTCCATGTGTAGTCGACCCCCGTTGGCAGCTTTTCGGCGTTCAACTGACTGGTACCTTGGGTCCAAGGGATTTCGTATGTTTTGCCACCTCCGGTGAATACGAAGGAGTAGCTGCCAATTTGATTCCACGTTTTCACCAATCCGCCGGCGACCTTGATGAGATTCGTGGCATTGGCATCCCAGGCAAGGGTCGGCATGGTAGTGATTTCCGCCTTGGTTTTGTTGCCTACGGTATTGCTGCTGGCAGTTTCAGGGGTGCTGATATGTGACGTATCAATGAAGTATTGTTGGACATTTACCGTATCGCAGGTGCTCCAATTACCGGAAAGCGGCCACTCTGCTCTGTTCTCGTGAACATCATCATTGTAATAATCCTTGGCCTTTACAACAAAGCCCGTGACGCGTCCTTTTTTGGACCAGGTTGCCACACATATATTGTTATTGAGTTCCAGCTTCACATTGGTGGGGGGATCGACTGCCGTGAAGGGCGAAACGGACGTTTCGCTGCTCAATGAGCCACTGCGTTCCGTGACCACGGTAATCGTCGGCTTAATCTCTTTGTAATACCACTCGTTCTTGATGTCGAATTCGACGGAATAGTCCGTGGCATTGGCCTCCACGGATTTGTCTTCGTTCCTGATACTTACCGTAATCGACTGGTATTTCGAGTTGCGGGCGTCATTGATTCGCCCGCTCACCACAATCTTGTCGCTATTCTGCACTGCTGAGATGGTCGGTCTGTCGGGCGTGCCCCAAGGCGAAACGGCATTGGATGCGACGGAGGGCTGACTCCAGTTCATCTTGTTATGCGCCTTGACCGTGGCTGTATAGGATGCGCCATTGGTAATCGCATTGTCGTTGAATTTGAACGTGAAGCTTGTACCTTCAACCTTTTGCGTCGGATTCGTTATATTGGACCCATTTAATGTCACCTCATAGCCGTCGACGGCGGAGAAATTGCCTTCCGGAGCCTTCCATGTGACAACAACGGTGTTCTTTCCGGCTTCGGCCTTCACGTCGGTCGGCGCGTCCGGAAGCTTGTCAGGCGTGCCCTCCACGCCGTTCGACTCCTTCGACCAGCCGACCTCATTCTTGGCTTGCACCTTGAACGAGTACGTCTTGCCGTTCTTCAAACCGATAATCTGGCAGGAGGTCACGGAACCGCACGATTTCTCGCCGGAACCGTTGCCGCTCCACGTCACCTTGTATTCGCTGATTGGGCTGCCGTTCGAAGAGCCGGCCGTCCAACTCAGATTTACCGCGCCATCCTGCGGGTCTCCCGCGATGGGGGAGAGCAGAGGCGCATCCGGCTTGTCCATTACCGAAACGCTGATGGTGCCTGTCACCTCACGTTCCTTCGTATTGGTGGCATCACGCACGTTGATGATCACCTTGTTGGTGCTCGCGCCGATGTCGGAAGCTGCGCTGATCGACACCACACCGTTGGCCGGACAGTCCACGGTCAGCTTCGACGCGCCATCGGACGTGCATCCGATCACGGTCAACGTGGAATCGGGGAACGGATTGTACGCGTCGGCAAGCAGGTTCACTTCTTCGTTGCTTCCCGCCTTGACTTTCATGGCTTTCGCGTTGATGCGCGCCAAAGGCCTGTTGGATGCCGTCACACGAACCGTGACGCCTGCGCTCACCGTGCCCTTCGAATATTGGATCGAAATGGGCACGCTCACCGTAGTTCCCGGCGACGTGGTCTTGTCGGCGGACACGGTCAGCTTGCCGTTCGAACTCACCTTGGCGCTCACCTGGTCGGAATCAGCGCCACCCGAATACGTGTACCGCTTTTCATCGTCGTACAGGTCGGACGCCGAATGGGTCAACGCGGTCAGATCAATGGTGGTGGCGCTTTCGCCGGCGACCACGTCGATGGTGGACGAAGAGAATGTCGGCGCGGGCACGTCGCGCCCGATTACGGTGATCGGCAACGTCAGCACCGCCGAATTGATGATTTTCACCTTGTCGTTCTTGTCGCGCTTGCCATCGACCGCGGTGAAGGTAATGGATGCGGGGCCGGAGTAATCCTTCGGCGCGGTGAACTTCAACATCTGGTCGTTCACATACAGGTCGCCGTCCGCAGCCTTCGTGGCGCTCACTGAATCGGCGCCGTCCACATACGCGGTCTTGCCTGCGCCCACACGCACGTAATCGGCGATATTGATGGTGATCGTCTCGCGTGCGTTCACCTTCAAAGTCGGCGCTTTCGGTCGAAGGATCGGCGGAAATACGCCGTATGCGGGCACTTGGATGAACGCCGTGGATGTGATGTCATACGTCGTGTTGGTCACGGTGTATGGCACGGCTCGCGCTTCGTCCGTCAATTCCACGGTAATGATCGTGGACTTGTCTCCGCTCTTGACATGCGCATGGTCGGTGGCCGAATCATCAACGGCCACGTGCAGTTCGTTGGCGCTGCCGGAAGGGTTCGCGATCCATTGCGAAACGTCCACGTCGACCGATTTCTTGTCGATCGTCGCCGAAGAAGGCACACGATAGTCGTATGCGGTCGGTGGTTCGATGGTGGCGTTGCCATCGACGTTCACCGTTAATGTTGCGGTGTCAGACAATCCGGCTTTGTCTTTGACCGTATACACCATGTAATAGGTGCCCACCTGCTGCGGTGTGGTGAAGGTGAGCGCATTATCTGCTACGGTCACATTGCTGATGTCTTGCGATTCGATGTTTTCGCTGACGGTCAGGTCGGTGCTGTCTCCGGAAATGTCGTTTTGTGCCACGGGTACGGTTGCCGCGGTGTTGGGGCGCAATGTGATTTCGTCGTCGCGTGCGTACACGCCCGAGTCGGTGCCGGATTTGAACACGCCCACGCGGATCTGCGCTTGGGATCGTTGGCCGGTCCAGTCTTCGACGGCGTATGAGAAGGTGTCGGTTCCTGCGGAGTCGGCATATGCTTCGTATACCAGGTAGGTGGCTCCGACTTCGCTGATGCGTCCGAGCGTCGGAGCCTTGTTGCCAAGACCAAGCAGCTGCACGTCGTCGCCATCGGAGTCGATGCCGGTCAAGGTGATCGGGATTTGGACTTTCTGTCCTGCTGCAACCTGTGCCTCAACGTCGGATGGTGTTGGCGCCGCCTTGTTTTCGGCGTCTTTTTGATGCACGTTGATGGTGATTGTGGCGGATGCCGCGTTGCCGAGATTGTCTTTGACCGTGTACGTTACGGGGAAGGATCCGGTTTGGTCGGATGCTTGGTATCGTACGGTGTTGCCTGATACGAATACGAGTCCTTTGAACGTGTTCTTGTCGTATTGCAGGCCGTTTTGCAGGCTTACCGTGGTGCCGTCGGCGTAGGTAACGTGGTCAAGCACGTCGATGGAGACGATGCCGTCGGTGCGTACCTGCGTGGTGATGTTGTCGGCTTTCGGCACGGAGTTGGAGGTGGTCAATGCCGGCGGCTGCAGTACGATCACGCCGGTCGACGTGCCTGCCGCGTTGGCTACGCCGTATTTGATTTGCACGGGTTCGGTCGGTACCTGCCGTGCGGTGATGTAGACGCGTTTGTTGCTCACGACGCCGGTTTTGATGCCGCTTTCCGCGTCGGCGGTCACGTTGGTCACGGACAATACGCCGCCCATCGGGTCGACGTCGTTGGCCAGGAGCTCCACGATCGCGGTGTTGTCGGCGCCGAGCAGCGCCACGTCGTTGGCGGCGATGGGCTTGGCGGAGTCTCCGGCCACGGTCTGCACTTCAATGCGAGCCAGGCCGGTCGCGGGAATGGATCCTTGCGTGATGGTGTAGGGCACATAGTAGGTGCCGGGGTTGGGTGCGCTGAAGGTGAACGACATGTCGGTGGCGTTCATGGTGGTGGATGCGCCGGATGGGGTTTCCACGGCGGTCAGCTGCGCGGGTTCGGCCGAGGTGCCATGCACGTATTGTTTGAGCGCGATGGTGGTGCGGGTGTCTGGTGTGGTCTGCTTGACGGCCGGATCGATCACCGCGGCCAGCGTGTTGGCCGGTTTCACTGAGAAATACACCATGCCGGTGCCGGTCTGCTGGCCGTCGGAAACGGTTACTTCGATGCCGGCGCGTCCGGAAGACATGGATCCCGCGTTGAATACGAGCTGCCCATCGGCTCGCGTGGAGACGGTCACCTGGTCGGTGTTCTGCGGGGTTGCGGATACGAGCGTGAGCGGATCGCCGTCGGGGTCGGAGAAGCTGCCCAATGCGTTAGTGGTGTAGGTGGCTCCTTGCTCCACGTCGATTTCCGGTGGCGTATCGGTTTGCTGGGGCGCGTTGTCGTCGCCTCCGACCAAGGTGAGGTTCACTTTGGCGTTGGATGTCTGCCCGCGCCCGTCGGAAATCTCATAGCTGAACGATGCCGATCCTTCGGCTGCCGCGGATGCGTCGAGCTGCAGATATCGTCCGTCGTATACGGGCGAGACGCTGATGTTGGCCCCGTCCGGGGCACTTACCAAGGTGATGCGCAGCACGGAACAGTCGGTCTGCTCGTCGTTGCGAAGCACGTCGAGGATCTGCTGCGATCCTGTTCTCGCGCCGAACGAATCGTCTTCCGCTTTGATCTGCCCGGATTGCGACGAGCAGGTTTTGCTGAAATTATGCTGGTTGTTGGCACTGTCGTTGTTCTGTTCCTGTTGCTTCGACTGTTTGGTTTCCACCTTATTCCATTGGATTTTGATGACTTTGGTGGATTCCTGCGGATTCCAGACGTTGCCGT
>ERZ1032269.109-NODE-109-length-17632-cov-18.594868_pt1 | contig 17632 bp, 7 predicted proteins | sample MGYA00517878_ERZ1032269 | MGnify/ENA primary metagenome ERZ1032269 (study PRJEB33719, sample SAMN04261352) | wastewater metagenome | biome: periurban shantytown; feature: human; material: feces | host: Homo sapiens | place: Peru: Lima | collected 2012-01-15 ...
ATGACGGTGAACGATTCGGCATGCGGTGCGCCTCCTATCGTGCCAACTTGCTCGCACGCGCCTTGCGACTTGTCGATGCTCATCACCGCGCCATCGGAAGCACGATATCCGTACACGGTTCCGTTATGCGTCACCGTGATTCTTCCACCGGATCCCAGTTTCATTTTCGGCTTGTCGGTGGTTGGATTGACGGATTGCACATCGGAAGCGGATCCCACCCACACATTGCCGGTTTTGACGTTGATGAACGCTGCGGTATCGCCTCCGACAATGGTTTCGATATCCGTTTTGATGGCGGTGTTGCCGGTCTCGCTGATTGTGGAAGCTGCGATGTTGCTGGCTTTCGTACCTTCGGAAATCACGGTGCTGCCATTATGTTGGGCCACGTCGAAACGGGAGGCTGCGGACGAGACTCCAGCGTCCACATCCTTGTTTTTCGCATTGAATCGTGCGGCCTTGCGGTCCTTCAGCGAAGTGATCCACACGGTGCCGTCGTCAAGTTGTACATGCTGTTGTGTTACCGAACTGACGATGAACGCGCCTGCGATGATGCCCAGCAGCAGAAACAGCATGACGATCGGTGTGATCCACCGTCTGCTTCTCGACGGCAACAGCAGTTTGCACATCATCGGTCCGAAGCGCAATTGTCGTTCGTGCGATTGTGCCGACTGATTGGCTGCGTTCTTGCGTTTGCCCATTTTCGGTTCTTCCTTGAGCGTTTCGATGGTCGTTGTGTTCGTTCCGGACATCGCCTGCGATTGAATAATGCCGTTGGCCAACCCTGTTATGAAGTGCTGTGATGCTTATGGTTTGGCTGCGCACGCGATCGCAGGATTCTGCGACATCTGACGGTCGGCTCGGATGAGGCTCACCTGAATGCAGGTCTGCGACCCGTCGGCGGGTTCGATGCTGATATGCGTGTCGGTGGTGGTGGTTCCCTGGGTATTCGGATTAACACCGGCATCGCCGACTATCGACCATGCGTATGAATCCCCGTTCTGCGGGTCGGGATTTGCCCAAGTGAACTGCACACTGCCGCCATCGGCGGAATATGACCCGGTCAGATTCTCGATACTGGGCACACTGCCGGTGGTGATGGCCGAATCAGGCGAATCGTTCTCCTGATCATACGTTTCCGGATTCTTGATCTGCACGCTGCTGTTGTCTGAGACGGAATCCATATTCGGCATGATCACATACGCGAACACCAGCTCGACGGCTGCAATCGCGGCGACCACCGAAACAACGATCGCAAGAGGCTTGACCCAAATGCTGCGCTGCTTTGAGGCAGTTGGCGAAACCTGAATGTTCGCCTGCGACTGTGCATACAGGTTCTGCGGGAACGGCGGTTCCCCCTCAACCGTGGTCGGCGTGGCATGGCCATACAATTCCTGCTGTACATGCTGCATGTCGCGCGCGAAATCATATGCGGAATAATATCGGTCCTCCGGCGTTTCATTCAACGCCTTGCGCAGGATCCGCTCCACTTGTGGAGGAACATCCGGACTGTTGAGCTTGGGCAGCGGATTGGTGAGAATGATGTTCCTCAGTAGAGTGCCGCGTTCTTTGCCTCGGGTTGCGCCAAGAGCTTCGGAATAGCCGTATTCGTACGGCGACTGGCCCGTCAGCATGGCGAACAGCGTCGCCCCCAGAGAATAAATGTCGGAGGATTCGTTGCCTCCGCCGTTCTTCGCAAGCACTTCCGGCGGAGCCCACGCGATGGTGTAGCCGATTCCGGGGCGTCCGTAAATCGTTCCCGCGATGCCGAAATCGGAAAGCATGGGCATGCCGTGCGTGTTGATGAGAATATTGCTGGGCTTGATGTCGCGGTGGATGATGCCTTCGCGATGCGCAGTGGAAAGGGCGCTTGCCAGATTGATGCCGACGGTGAGCATCTGGTCTGCGTTGAGACGGTTGGATTCCAGGAAGGTCTTGTAATTGCCTCCCGGAGCGTATTCGAACACGGTGTAGCCGTTGCCTGTGGCGGTGACGCCGCTTTCATACACCGAAAGAATGTAAGGGTGTGATGAGATTTTGCCCATGAAGTTCGCTTCGGAACGGAATCTTGCCGCCGCGCGCGGGTCGAGCATTTCCTTGCTGACTTTGATGGCCACCTGACGGCTGGGGGAAAGCTGCTGATACAAGTACACGTTCGCTTCGGAACCGGACCCCAACTTCTGGGCGAATGTGTACCCAGGGATTTGAGGGGGAATGCTATCCATGGCTTCCATATGCTCTCTTTCCTCGTAATGCGTATGCTTTTCACTGCCTTCTCTGAAGGCCATGCTATCCGAAGACCAACCCGGAAACCTACCAGTAAGGGGTCGAATATCCGCATACGAAGACGGGCATCCGAGGTGTTCCCATGTCCCGCCCTTTCGCGGCCACCGAGCCTTCCAGCATGAGTTTCCTCCATTGCCGGATTTGTCAGGTAAGGGAGGGCGAGACTAGTAGTGTTGGGAGGCATGATGGATTTGGAAGATCTTGCTCACGTCACGTTGGTTGCGGGAGCGCCGCGCAGTGGAAAAACCGAGTTTGCGTTGGACATGCTGATCGCCGCGATGAAGCGGTATGGTGATGCGAATGCCGTGATGACGGTGTCCGGCAGACAGATCGCCGACATGTTGGGCGATCGCGCGATCCGTGAACTGTCGGCGGTTTCGCAGGCTCGACCGGTCACCACATTGTCGGCCGTCGCATTCCGCCTGCTGACGGCCGCAAGATCCGCACAGGGCAAACCGTTGCCGAAACTGTTGAACGGTGCCGAACAGGATGTGATCATCCGCAAGGTGCTTGCATCGCATGTGGAACATAGGCAGCATGGCGACGAGTGCGCCACCTGCGATCTGCTGCGCGTCTATTTCGCTGTTTCCGAATGGTCCGGACTGGTGGCCGACGATTCCACCGACGCATTCGCCAACCAATTGCGAGACATGCTTGCACGCATGAACGAGATCGGTGCGAAACCGGAGCTTGAAAACATGCTCATCGCCCGCGCGGCCAGCAGGAATGGCGAGCTTGACGCGCGTCGCGAACGCCTGCGCACCCAATGGCGTCTCGCCTTCGCGCTGCGTGAGGAATACAATGCGGCGATTCGTGCAGCCTATTCCGGCGAATACCGTCTTGATGCGTCGCAACTGATGATCGACGCCACCGAGGCCGTGTCTGACATACGGGATGCCGATATTCCAAACATGCTGATCGTCGACGATTTCCAGGATGCGACGTTGGCTGGTTTCGCCCTGCTTGAGGCCTTGCATAATCGCGGAACGCGCCTGCTGTTGGTGGGCAATCCCGACGAAGCCGTGCAGACGTTCCGCGGATCGTATCCGGAATATCTGTTCAACGAGGCGCAGTCGCGCATGGGAGCGCGATTGGAGCGCATCGAAAACCTGTATGCCGCATGCGAAAATGATGGCGCGCAAACCATTCGAAACGCGTCGAACAGGCAAAACGTGCATGACGACTATCGCACGCTTGTCGCGACCCGCGTAAGCCTGTCGATCGCAAGCACGGAACCGACTGACGTGCCCCTGCCGGAGCGCCCAGGCAAAATGCGGAACATACCGGGGGCGATGCCTATCGAAGCATTGCCGTCCGGCAATACGGATGCTTGCGTCACGCCTGCCGACGGCAGTGTGGAAACGGCCCTGTACCGTTCCTCGTCCGAAGAGCTCGATGACGTGGTGTGGAAAATCAAAACCGAGCATTTGCAACGTTCCCGCGAATGGAACGACATGGCTGTGATCACGCATGACAATGCCACCGTACGCGTGTTCGGCGAACGGCTGCGTGCCGACGGCGTTCCCGTGCGCTATTCGAGCGTGACACGACCGTTGAAGGACGAACCGTTCGTGCAAGGCCTGTTCGCGCTGATTGAATTGGCGGAATTGAAAAGGCGGACAATCGCGGCTTCGGGTATGGACCCGCAGGCGGCCGGATCCTATATTCGTTCACGTGTGGCGTCGATCATGGCATCCCCGCTGATTACGGTCGGCGGCGACAGGCAGCATGAAGGGCGCCCGGCCCGTCTCGCGTCCGTGGAATCCGCGATGCATGCGTTGGCTTCGCTCGCTGAGATTGTGGGCGATGATGAGATTCGCGCGCAGGATTCTGCGAACATGGCGAAGACGGACGTCGAACAGCAGTCGTCGCTGCTGCGTTTGATGGCGGATTGGCATGAATACATGGCGAAATGCCATGCGATTTCCGACGAAGGTCAACATGATGGTGGGCATGATGGAGACCAGAATGATCCCGTGTTCGATATGGACGCTCTATACGTGCTTCTTTTGGAAGGAAACACCGATCGTGTGATCGACACGATCGCCTCCGTGACGGGCTCGGATCCACAGGTCAAGGCTTTCGCATCATTGTGGAAAGTGCTTGACAAAACGTGCGAGGCGGAACGCAAGCTGGTTTTGCGTGAACCGCAATACGTGTTGGATTGCGCATGGCGTGCCTGCGGAAAAGCGGAAATCTGGCAGCGCGTAGCCTTGGAGCATTCGGCGGCCGGCCGTGCCGCGAACGACCGACTTGATGCGGCGATGCGCTTGTTCAACTACGCTTCCGGCGGCGAATCAAGCGGCGAGTTCGCCGCATGCACCATTGAAGCGTTCATGGAACAGGTGCGCTCGCTGACTATCGAGGCGGATTCGTTGGCTCACACCGCGCCCATCGACCAGGCAGTGACGCTGACCACGCCCGCAGGCGCGGCGGGAAGGCATTGGAATCTGGTGTTTCTGCCGTCCTTGCAGCAAGGGCAATGGCCGAATCTTACGCCACGTAACACATTGTTCGGCGGTGAGGAACTCGCCGATGTGATGTTGCATGGCGAACTGTCCGATACCGTCACCACTTCGACGGGCAAGCGGGATGCGCAATTGGCTGCCGTGCTCGCATCCGAGCAGAAAAGCTTCCTGGTGGCGTTGACCCGTGCCGATGAGTGCGCGGTGATGAGCGCCGTGCTGAACGACGACCACGTGCCATCTGATTTTCTGTACGGATATGTGCCGGAATGGTTTGACCGCGATAGAGACGCCGATATGGAACGGCGCGAATATGCGGCGATCGGCAGTCAGGGCGATTATGCGGGACTTGAATCCGATCCCCGTGGCTTGATCGCGGCCGCGCGAAGCGTGCTTGCGATGGAACCGTCGAACAGCCCGAAGGCCCGTGACGCCGCTGAAACATTGGCATTGCTGGCCTCTCGAGGCATTAGGGCGGCTGATCCCGATTGTTGGCCGTTCGTGGAGGAGCCTGTTTCACTCGCTGAACGGGAAACGATTCAAGATGGCAAGACACGGCAATCCGACGTGGTGACCCTGTCTCCGTCCGCGGTGGACAATCTGTGGGCGTGCCCGGTGTGCTGGATGCTTGAAAACCGTTTCTCCGGCCCGCGCATGGGCAGCGTCGCCACGAATTTCGGCTCGCTGATCCACACGGTGGCGCAGAAGGCCACCGAAGCCGGACTTGACATGCCGGAACAGCACACCGCCATCAGCGATATGGACAACATCGACGCGATCACCGAGCAAATGTATGCCGAATATGAGCGTCTACGCGGCGATCTGAACGGCATCACCGATCCCGCGCAACGATATCAGGCATTGAAAAAAGATGAACAGGCGAAGGATGCGTTGCGTAACATCGCCACGTATTTCGTGCAATCGAATCATGGTGATTATCCAATTAAAAACAATGATGCGTTCAGCGTTGGAAAACTCACGAAAGCCGAACCTGAACTGAAATTCACCGCAAAATTCGATTTCGACGATATTCTCGCAGCCTACAATGCGATGGACGGCATTCATACGATTTCACGAAACGAATTGATCGCCATTATGGGAACGTTGGTCGGAGGATGGCCTCAAACAGGCATGAGCGAACATCTCACCGTGCGCTTGACCGGCAGAATCGACCGTGTGGAACGTCGTGATATGGCGGACGGCACGCAGCAAGTGCGTCTGATCGACTACAAAACCGGTGCAAGTCCGAACGGCGAAGGCCTGTTCAATGATCTGCAGCTCGTCTGCTACCAGCTGGGACTCGTGTTCCCCGAAGGAAGCGGTCTGCATGGGGCGCAGGCGGTGGCTGCTGCGCCGAACATCACGCAAAGCGCGCTGTTCCACGTAACGAAGCATGCATTCCCGGCACCATATGGCAACACTGCCGCCGAATCGCATATGCAGCAGGCGTTGTTCGCGAACGGAAGCCTAAATACGGGCGCATTCGTGCCGCGCTACTACATCAAAAAACTTGACAAGGATTTCCAAGACGGACTCGACGAGATGCTTCCACCGATGGAAGTGAGCGACGAGCATTGGAGTGAATTCGTCGGCTTGCGAAACACCATGGCGGTATGGTCTCTCACCATGATCGCCAGGGTCTTCTACGCGGCCGCAGCCAGCAGGGCAAACGAAATCACGGCAAGGCCAACATCGGAACATATGAAATATTGCAGGAACACTGCGGTCTGCCCGGCCTGCGCGGGCGAACAGAACACCGTATTCGAAAGGAGAACGGCATGAGCGGAACCATGAAATTCACCGACAGTCCGGAGCAGGCCGCCGTTATCCAAGCGCCCTCCTATGAGGATGTGGTGGTGGTCGCCGGTGCCGGATCGGGCAAAACCTACACAATGACCAGGCGAATCATCACACTGATCGAACAAGGCGTGAGCCCCGAAAAAATCCTCGGGCTGACTTTCACGCGCAAAGCGGCTTCGGAACTGCTGTCGCGCGTGTCCGCGGCCGTGAGCCGCAACCAGCGTGAACGTGGGCTGAAATCGGCGAATATGACGTTCCTCAAACCGGAAGTCTCCACGTACGACGCTTTCTTCCAATCCATTGTGCGTCAATACGGACTGCTTGTCGGCTTCGACCAAAACACGCAGCCATTGAGCGAGGCCGGAGCCATGCAGCTCATCCACACCGTGCTCGACAAGCATATGGTCGATCTCATGGCGTTCGACGGCGATCTGAAATCGTTCAACACCATAGCGGGCAATGTATTCGCCCTGTCTAACGCCATTTCCGGAGCTATGATCGGCAGCGGCTGCACCAGCTTCGACGAGGCGGTGCAACGTGTGCGCGACTGGGATGAAGCGTTCATCAGACAGGTTGATAAGGCGCTTGACGGCGAAACCGTGCCAACTGAGCAGCCGAAATCCCCAAAACCGCCGAAACGGCTGAAAAAGGATTCCGATGCGGATTACGAAAAGAAACTGGAGAAATATCGCGAACTCGGGCACAGCATGTGCGTATTCAACAGTACGCAACTCGCATCCGTCGCCAAGCAGCGCAATCTGCTGCTCGACCTCGTGCTTGATTATCATGCCGAAAAACGCGCCTGCAATATGGCGGAATTCAGCGATTTCACCATCGCGGCATTCCAGCTTGTCTCCCGATTCCCGTCCATCGGAGCGGCCTACCGCAAACGCTATTCGCATGTGCTCCTCGACGAATACCAAGACACGTCCACCACGCAGGCGGCACTGCTGAGCGCGCTGTTCCACGTGGACGACACGCATCGCAGCGCGGTCAACGCGGTCGGCGACCCCTTCCAATCGATCTACGCATGGCGAGGCGCAAGCCCGGGCGCATTCCGCATGCTGCAACACGATTTCGGCATGGATGCCACCAGAAAACCGTTCGCATTGACGGTGACACGGCGCAATTCGCGCATGGTGCTCGAAGCGGCGAACAATCTCACCAAACCGTTGCGCCTGCCAGCCAGACGCCTCAGCAGCTCGCTGATGCGCGAAGTCGACGTGCCTGCACTCTCCAACATCGAAGAAGCCCCCGAAGGCACGATTGGCGTGCTCGGATTCGCCACATTCGGCCAGGAAGTCGACGCGGTCGTGCGCTTCGCCAAACATGCGATCGCCTTGCATACGCCCTCTGCGCGTGACCTCGACCATGGCGCGAAAGACAATCGCCCGCATGTGGCGGTGCTGTTCCGATCCAAAGGAACCATGTCGAAATACGCGGAAGCGCTCGAGCAGGCCGGGCTGACCACGCTGGTCGTGGGGCAGGCGGCCCTGCTGGAACGTCCGGAAGTGCAGGACGTGTTCGCCCTGCTGCACGTGGTCAGCGACCATACCGACAGTGCGGCGCTTATGCGACTGCTGGCGACGCCACGATTCGCCGTTGAAGCCGACGATCTGCAGGCGCTTGCGGACACGGCGGAGAGGATGAATACGGTGTACCGGTATCGTGCGCTCATATCGGCGGGAATTGTTCCGGCACAGACCACAAAAGCTGGGAATTCCGGTGATTCCAGGAAAACCAGTAATTCCGAAAATAGCGAAACGATTTCCGATTCTGGTCTGTCGAATGCTGAAATCCGATCCATTGTGCGCGAATATCGCGACCAAGTGCCGAATGCTGTTTTTCTGGTGGATCTCATGCTACGAGACGATCTTGAACAACTCATCGATGGCAGGCTGAGCCGCAGGGGAGTGCAGGCGGTGCTTCGTGCCGCGGATACGCTCCGCCAAGTGCAGCGCGTGCTCGGCCACCCGCTGCCGGAAGTGGTGCGCGAAGCCATTACGGCGTTGAATCTTGACATCGACATGCTGTTGGCTCGGCATATGCGTGCCAATCATGCCGAGGGCATGCTTGACGCCTCCCACGTGGCGCTCGCCAAGTCGCCGATCGACGCTGTGATGAAACTCGTCGACACGTATATTCAGGAGATCGCATCGCAAGGCTTGCCGAGCCTGCGTGCGTTCATCTCATGGGTGGATTCGCTGCGCGACGCTTCCGAAGAGAACGCGGTGGCTCCCGATGTGCCCGTCGACGTGGTGTTGATGACCGTGCACCAGTCGAAGGGGCTTGAATGGGATGCCGTGGCCGTGGTCGGCATGACCGATGGCGGATTTCCCAGTAACAAGGGCGATAACCTGAGCGTTGTCGTTGACGAAACGCATCTCAATGGTTTCCAAGATGGCGTATGGACGCCGCCTGAATACCATGAAAACGCCAAAACGTGGCTGACGAATCCCGCCGCGGTGCCTGTTCCTGTGCGCGTGGATGCGGATATTCTGCCGCGATTCCCCCATGACGCGCTCGTCGGCTGGAATCCATTGGAGGCCTTGGAAGCGTTGGAAGATGCGGAAATCATCGATGATGAAGTGTTCGGCACCCTGCGCACCATGAATGTTGACGACATGGAAGGCGTCGATCCGGACGGACTGTATTTGACGCAGAGCGAGGAATATGGTCGCCGCTTGCATGCCGACGAGCGTCGTCTCGCATACGTGGCGTTGACCCGCGCCCGCCATGAGGCGCTGCTCACCTATAGCGAAACGAATGTGGAAAGCCGTGATCCGCGTGCCGTGGGTGAGCGTAAACAAGTGGCCAAACCGTCGAATTTCTGGCAGGAAGTGTGTGACTCCATGCTTAATATCGTTTCCAGAGTGAATGAACCGAGCAATCTGGGCGATATCGTGGAAGTTGAGGATGGTGCGGATGCCGTTTTTTCTGGAGATGGTATTTCCGGGAATAATGCTTCCGAAAATGGCATTTCCAGCTTGCATTCGATTGGTGCGCCATTGCCAAGCGGATATTTCGTGGGCGAGCATGCCTGCGATTTCGAGGATGCGGTGGTCGGTGACGCCTGGAACGCACCGCTTGAGCCTCTGGAAGGCGAGCGATTCCTGCCATGGCCGTGCGCTTTGACTGAAGAGACTTGCGAAATGTTGCGTTCGTCCGCCGATCAGGTGCGTGATGCGATGGTCGCCGGCGCTGCGGACCTGGATACCGGCGTGGGCGTGGATGCTGTTGCTGATGACGTTGCGCTCGGTTCGGCCGGTTCGCTGCTGCATTGCGCGCAGCTGTTGGTCGATGATGGCAATCTCATGCCCGACATGTTGGCCGACGCATCGCAGGATGCGTTCGACCGGTCGGTGCGTGCGCAAGGCGAGAAGATTCTTGCGTTCGGCCGTCAGAACGTCACCTCCCTGCAGGCGCGCGCGGGCATGATGAACGATCGTGGCGCCCGCGCCTACTGGCGTGGGCTCGTGCGTCCGATTCCAAATGTCGCGTCGCCAGCCGCGCAGCTAGGTACGCAGTTCCATGCGTGGGCGGAACGGTTCATTATGGCCGATGTGGATATTGCTTGCATCGTCGGCGGTGCTGAAGGCAACGGAAATACGTGCGTAGCTGAATCGAGATCGTCGATGCTTGCCGAAATCGAACGCAACAATGGGATGCAATCTCAAGAAAATAATGCGGCGGTCGAAAATGCAGCGGAAAATGCGATGGAAAACAATGCATTGTTCGATTGGCAGCAGCGTCTTGCCACGTCGGCATGGGCGCAACGTAAGCCCGCGTGGGCGGAACGGCAGATCGTCGTCAATATGCCGCAATTGGGCACCATCATCAACGGCAAGCTTGACGCGGTGTTCTTCGGAGGTCTCAACGAAAAGGACCAATCGAAACAATATACGATAGTCGATTGGAAAACTGGAAAAAAACCTAGGAAAAAAGAAGAAATACAAGAAAAATTAGTGCAGTTGGATATGTATCGGCTGTTGCTGTCGGCAATGGAAGGCGTGCCGCTTGATGCTATCGACGCCTGCCTCTACTATCTGAGTGAGCCCGTTGAGGGCAATCGGCAGCTGAACGCCGCCGACAAAACAGAAGAAGAGATCCTTGCCGAGTTGAGCTACGGAATTCCGAAACAATCCGACAACGACTAGTGCTGGTGCGCCAAAGGACGCGTGTATGCATCCTGCTTGTTCTTGATCATCGTTGAAAAGCGGCGCTTTCCAGCCTGCACGTAGGGTAACGCACTACGTGCAGCGTTGTGGAGGAGCGCCGCTACCCTCGTGCAGCATGTGTGGGCGGGCACACGTGCCGGACGCAACGAAAGTTAAGGAGCGATAAGCATGGCTGCCACCAGCGCAACCGAAACCCCGAAGTCGCCATATTCCGTATTGTTCTCCATTCCGGGAACCAAAGCGTTCTGCGCTTCCGGAGCTTTGGCGCGATTGCCGATGTCGATGATGGGCCTCGGCATTATTCTCGCACTCAACCACCTGTACGACAATTGGACGATCGCAGGCGTGATGAGCGCCGCATATGTGCTCGCCACCGCAGCGGTCACGCCACTGTACGCGCGACTGTTCGACCGATTCGGCCAGCGTAAGGTCGGTTCGATGGTGCTTGTCGTGCAAATCATCACCATGCTTGGTTTCGCATTCGCCGCACTGGTGCGCGTGCCTATTCCATTGCTGTTCATGCTGGCCGTGGTGATGGGTCTTACGCAATTCTCGTTCGGCGCACTCGTGCGTACCCGCTGGGCGTACGTGCTCGACCGCACCGGCAACGGCGAACTATTGAACACCGCATACGCCATGGAATCCGCCATTGACGAAATCGTATTCATTTTCGGACCGATTCTCGCGGCGTTCCTTGCAGCTTCTGTGCACCCTGTTTCGCAGTTGTTCGTGCCAACGATTGCCTGCGCCCTTGGCGGTACCATTTTCTTCACATTGAAAGACACGCAGCCGCCGGTCGTGCATGAAGTCAAGGTCGTTTCGGCCTCTTTAGACGATGCCGATGTGCGATTGACTATCGATGGCGATGCCAGCAATACCGGCGATTCAGGTTCCGCACTGCGCAACAGGCTGACCATTGCGCAATTGAAGACGAGTGGTAATCGCAAGAAACGCAGCATTTTCACTTATGCTGGCGTGATTCCGTTGCTGCTGGTTTTCATCATATTCAACATGAGTTTCACCGCATTCGACACGTCCATGACAGCCGTCATGAAATCGTTGCATCTTGATTCCGTGCTCGGCGTGCAGCTGGCGATGCTAGCGGTCGGTTCGTGTATGGGCGCGCTGGTTTTCGGAACGCTTGAGCTCAAAGGATCCCGCTGGCGTTACATGATCATGTTCCTTGCGGCGATCACAGTCGGCTTCTTTGTAATTCACCTGTGCCAAGGCAATCTGATCGTAATAGGCATTGTGGAAATTCTCACCGGTCTGGCTGTTTCGCCGGTGTTCGCATCGGGCAACCTCGTGATGAAAGAAACCGTTCCTGAAGAGTCGTTGACCGAAGGCCTTTCCTGGGTGAGCACTGCGGGAACTGTCGGCGCATCATTCGGCTCGATGATCACCGGTATCATACTGGATTACGCCACACCCGACGTGGGCCTTATGCTGCCGTGGATTTTCGTGCTCGCCTCGATTCCGTTCGCCCTGATCGGCTGGGTGATCACGCGTCGAAATGTTTCACAGCATGCATAGATGATCTGTGATTCATAGATACTATGTGGATTAAGCATTCCAGAAATTGCCAGAAAAAGATCGTGAGGATTATGTTCGGGCAATTGTATTCTATTGTTGGATTCGTTGGAATCGTAGAAAGCTGTTGCAGATAGATGCAGCCAGAACGCTTGAAGGAGTTGCAATGATCAAGGTTTCTGTAGTTGGCGCCAAGGGGCGCATGGGTTCCCACGTGGTCGACGCTGTGAACAACGCGGACGACACCGAACTGGCGCTCGCGCTTGACGCTGGCGACGACCTGAGCCAAATTACCCCCGAAAATACTGACGTGGTGGTGGAGTTCACCGTGCCGAGCGTGTCTCTTGACAACGTGCGCGCACTCGTGGCGCAAGGTGTTGACGTGGTGGTGGGCACCACCGGTTGGACCGAAGAGAAACTCGATCAGGTGCGTGCCGCGCTCGCTGCCGCGCCTCGCGAGGGCCAGAGCGTGTTCATAGCGCCGAATTTCGCCATTTCCGCCGTGCTTGCCGACTATTTCGCCAAGGTTGCGGCTCCGTACTTCGAATCCGCCGAAGTGATCGAACTGCACCACCCGAACAAGGTGGATGCTCCGTCCGGCACCGCATTCCATACCGCGCAGGGTATTGCCGCAGCTCGTAAGGCAGCGGGTCTTGGCCCTGTTCCGGATGCCACCGAAACCGATGGCGGTTCCCGTGGCCAGGTGGTTGACGGCATTCATGTGCACGCCGTGCGTTTGCGTGGCCTCAATGCCCATGAGGAAGCCCTGTTCGGTAACGATGGCGAGCAGCTGACCATTCGCGCCGACAGCTTCGACCGCATCTCCTTCATGCCGGGAGTGCTGCTGGCCGTTCGCAAGGTCTCCACTGGTGCATACCCGGGTGTGACCGTCGGCCTCGACAACTTCCTCGACCTGTAAATCCTTACGGTTGAACGGTAAATGGTCCCCAAACCGCTGATGTTGGCTTATTCCAGGCATCGGCGATTTGGGGATTATTTGTATCGTCTTATACCTACGCAATACAATCTGTGCCTACGTAATAAAGCTGTGCGCTGACTTTTAGCAATCGGCTCAAGTGCTGGTATACAGTGTGACTGTCCGAATCGAAACGAATGCAATATGGAAACCGGTGAAACATGCAGGCTCTGATTGCCATCATCGTCGCATTGGCTGTGACGGTAGCCGTTTTGTGGTTCTTTTTCGCGCCGCGCAAAGCGTTCCGCGCCCGTGTCGACAACGGCGTGCAAGAGGCGGTCATCGAAGTCAAAGGCGGGTACAGTCCGGCAGTCATCGAAGCCGAGGCTGGTTTGCCTTTGCGGTTGATCTTCGATCGAAAAGAAGACGGCGAATGCTCGTCGCACGTAGTGTTCTCCGATTTCGGCGTTGATCTTGCATTACCTCCTTTCCGTACAACGACGTTGACGATTCATCCTGATAGGCCGGGGGAGTACGGTTTTGCGTGCGGTATGAACATGCTGCATGGCACGTTGCGTGTGTTGCCGGGAAAACATCATGCTGCAATGCAGGACGAGCATTCAGTGTCGGAAGAAAATCCGAATAATGCAGAATCTCATGTTTCTATGCAATCGCAACAGACTGCGGTTGATGAAACATCGTATGAATCCGTTGATACTTCTTCTGATTTTTCTTCTGTTTCTGCTGGTTCTTCAGATGATTCTTCCGCATCTCGTGAAATGCGAGCATTGGTCACGCGGCTTATTGTGTCTGCCATCGTTACGATTCCGGTATTCGCTTCTACGATGTTGATGCTGTATCCGATGCCGAATTGGGCGCAGTTCATACTGATGCTGCCGGTGATGTGCTATGCCGCATTACCGATTTTTCGTAGCGGTTTCGCTGCGATCATTCACCGCTCTCCGGAAATGAACGCATTGGTCAGTTTGGGTACGGTATTCGCGTTTGCCTACTCGTGTGTGGTCACGTTTGTGCCTCAGATTCTGCCTGAGAATGCTCGAGAACCGTATTTTGAAGCGGTTGGTGTGGTCATCACGCTGATGCTGGTCGGGCAATTGCTTGAAGCGCGCGCTCGCGTCGGTACGGGAGAAGCCATGCGTGCATTGGCGAAACTGCAGCCGAAAACCGCTCGCGTGGTGCGTAATGAAATCGAAGAGGAAATTCCGGTCGATCAGGTGCTGGTCGGAGATATTATTGCGATTCGTCCGGGCGAACAACTTCCCGTTGACGGCACGGTTATTTCCGGTTCATCGTCTGTCGACGAATCCATGATCACCGGCGAATCCATGCCGGTGCTGAAGCAGGCTGGCGGCAATGTGACCGGTGCCACGATCAACGGTACCGGATCGTTGCGGTATCGTGCCACAAAAGTCGGCAAAGACACGGTGCTCGCGCAGATCATTGGATTGGTGCAATCCGCGCAAAGTTCCAAAGCTCCGGTACAGCGCCTGGCGGATAAGATTTCCGGTATTTTCGTGCCGATTGTGGTACTGATCGCCGTATGGTCGTGCGCATTGTGGTTTGCGTTCGGGCCGGAACCGCGCGTGGTGCATGCACTGGTGGCGGCGGTTTCGGTGCTTCTGATTGCATGCCCGTGCGCATTGGGTCTTGCCACACCGCTTTCCGTAACGGTTTCGACCGGTCGCGCCGCGCAAATGGGTGTGCTGATTCGTTCCGCCGAAGCGCTGGAGACGTGCGGCAAAATCAATGCTGTCGTGCTTGACAAAACAGGTACGATCACCGCTGGTAAACCGTCGTTGACCGACGTGCTTCCGCTTGGAAAATGGCGTGAAATACCAGATGATTTGCTGGCGATCACAGCCAGTGCCGAACGGGATTCCGAACATCCTCTTGCCGCCGCGATTGTTGCCGGAGCGCAAGAAAAGCATCTTACGTTAGGCGAGGCAACGCAATTCCGTGCGATTTCCGGGCAGGGAGTCACTGCGCACGTCGCGTCACATAGTATCGCTGTTGGCAATACCGATCTGATCGACGATCTTGACGTGGCCATGCCGAGCGTCGGCAACGAGGATCTCGATGACATCATCGAGACTATGGAACGGCTGTCGGCGGAAGGGAAAACGCCGATGCTTGCAGCGGTCGACGGCGAGCTTGCGGGAATCGTGGCCGTTGCCGACACGGTAAAACCCGATTCACAACAGGCCATCGCAGCTTTGAAATCGCATGGCGTCAACGTGGTGATGCTCACCGGAGACAACGAAACAACGGCACATGCCGTGGCAAATCAAGTTGGCGTCAGCAACGTGATCGCTGGAGTGCGACCGGAAAACAAGGCGGATGAAATCGCAAAACTGCAGGCGCAAGGCTATACGGTGGCCATGGTGGGCGACGGTATCAACGATGCTCCTGCGCTTGCCCGTGCGAATGTGGGATTCGCCATTGGAACGGGCACGGATGTGGCGATCCAGTCCGCGGACGTGACATTGATGAACGGCTCTCTGATGGGTTTGGTGCATGCGCTTGATCTGACCCATGCCACCATGCGCAATATCGCGCAGAATCTTGGATTCGCTCTTGGCTACAACAGTATCGGCATTTCCATTGCGGCGGGCGTGCTCTACCCGTTCACCGGCATGATGCTCAATCCGATGATCGCGGGCGCTGCCATGGCGTTCTCGTCGCTGTGCGTGGTGACGAATGCGAGCCGACTGCGCCTGTTCGATCCAGACAAGGCGGTGCGTGCCGCAAACAGGACGTATCAGGTTCGCCAGCCGAACCCGAACGATAATAATCACAACAACCATAGTCAGAAAGGATTCATCATGGGACTGTTCAGCGATCACAAGGCCAAGAAGGAAGGTATGCACGAGGGCATGGAAGGCATGGGCGGCGCGCACTCCTGCTGCGGCCACACTGCCGGCGCCGACCAGAGCGTGCTCGCCAAGGATCCGGTCTGCGGCATGAGCGTCGATCCGGCCGCCGCTGCGGCTACCCGCGAGTACAACGGCACCACCTACTACTTCTGCAACCCGGGCTGCGCCGCCAAGTTCGAACAGAACCCCACCCAATACCTTGCCTGAGTTTGTTCTGGTGGCCGTACTTTTCCCTCTTGGTGACCGCACTGTTTTGGAGTGTCGTGCGGTCAGGAAATCAAAATCGTGCGATATTCCGAAATCGTGCGGTCACCAGATCAAAATCGTGAAGTCATTTGGCGTGAATCCACCTGAGTATGCGGCTAAGCGTACCGATTCTTCCACTTGCTGGGGGATTTTGGTCTCGGGGAGGTAGTTCATATTGCGACATGGTCACGAACTCGGACGCTTCGGCGTCCGTGGCGGGAAGTACCGTTGGTACCATGACTGACGGTACTATGCATCTTCTTGATCCTGCTCCTTTCGGACGTATTCTTCCGGCCATGGTCACCCCCATGAAGGCCGATGGTTCCGTTGATTTTGAGGCCGCACAGAAGCTTGCGAAGCAGCTTGTTGCCGATGGTGCTGATGGCCTTGTGGTCAATGGCACCACGGGCGAGTCTCCCACCACCCACATGGAGGAGAAGGTCGAGCTGGTTCAGGCCGTCAAGGATGTGGTGAGCGTGCCCGTTATCTCCGGTGCGGGTTCCAACGATACCGCCCACACCGTGCGCATGGTGGAGCAGACTCAGGAGGCGGGCGCCGATGCGGTGCTTGTGGTCGCTCCGTACTATTCGCGCCCGTCGCAGGAAGGCGTGTTCCGTCACTACAAGGCGGTCAATGATTCCGCGGACAAGCCGATTATCGTTTACGATGTGCCTGGCCGCACCGGTCTGCACATTCAGTTGGAAACCTACCGTCGTTTGGCTGAGCTCGGTCACGTCAAGGCGGTCAAGGACGCCACCGGAGATATCGCGGGTGCCGTGCGTAAGCGTATGGAAACCGGTTTGACTTGGTATTCGGGCGATGACGGTCTGTTCCTGCCGTTCCTTTCGGTTGGTGCGGTCGGCATTATTTCCGTGATCGCGCATGTCGCATCCGGTCCGATGCGTGATTTGGCTGCTGCGTTCGATAGCGGCGACATTCATGAGGCGCAGCGCATTGCCGTGCAGCTTGCCCCGCTGGTCGAAGCGATGAATGGCAACGGTTTCCAAGCTGTTATGGCGAAGGCGTCGTTGAAGGTGCGTGGCGTTCTCGATTCCACGACGATGCGTTTGCCGAACGTCGGTCCGGGCGAAGCTGAGATTAAGCGCGCGGAGGATGGCATGCGCGCTTCCGGCTTGCTGTGATTGTGATTATTGCGATGATTGCCGTACCTGCAGTAGCGATATTTACGGCACTGATTTGCAATGGTGATTACGGCAAGCATTGCGACTACCGGTTTGCCGTAATACGTTTGCCGTAATACGGCAAACTTACTGAATTCCTCGTTTCCGCACAGGCGGAGACAATTAGTAATAGAAATCC
>ERZ1032269.120-NODE-120-length-17217-cov-26.717807_pt1 | contig 17217 bp, 10 predicted proteins | sample MGYA00517878_ERZ1032269 | MGnify/ENA primary metagenome ERZ1032269 (study PRJEB33719, sample SAMN04261352) | wastewater metagenome | biome: periurban shantytown; feature: human; material: feces | host: Homo sapiens | place: Peru: Lima | collected 2012-01-15 ...
CGTCTTCGAATGCATAGAACGTGCGCTGGATAATCAGATACGCGCTGGCGAACGGGAGTCCCACGCCAAGCGTGACTAACGGTCCCGCCATAAGAATCGCCTCTCTGACGTTCACAGACGGCAGCAACGCGAGAATGATCGGAACGGGCATCACTACGAAAGCGACCGAGAAATAGCACATGATCACGCCCATATTGCGCAGTGCCTGACTTAGATCGGCACGCGCTTCGGCGATATTATGGTCGGCGACCGCACGGGATATTTTCGGGAAAATTGCGGTTGCAAGCGAAACGGCAATCAGCGAATATGGCAGCATGTAAATCGTGTACGCGTTCTGGTATGAGGCATTGCCGGCCACGTCGAGCGGATTGATGCCGAACTGCTGCTGCGCGAGCATCGGCGCGTTAGTGGAGGTACGCGTGATTACGATATTGGCGAGCTGGTCGATTACGACAATGCCGACACTCCAAGCCGCGACCGGACCCATGGAACGCAAGCCGATGCCGCGAAGTCCGAATTGCGGACGGTATTTCAATCCGATTTTGGTCAGCGGAATGAATAATACCAACGCTTGGAATGCCACGCCCAACGTCCATGTTCCGGCCGTCAAAGCGATTTTGTCGGCGGCCCAAAAATCAAGCGGATGTTCCGTGGCGCGGCCGAACAATGCGATGAACGTGCCGAAACCGATGCAGCTGATGATGTTCGCGCCCACCGAACTCCACGCATACGCGGTGAAATGGTCTTTGGCCGCAAGAATCTGGCCGACCACCGTATACAGGCCATAGAAGAAAATCTGGGGCATGCACCACAGGGTGAAAGAGGTTGCCAACGCCATGGTTTCCGGGCTGCCGTTCACATACAGTTTGGTGAGCAGCGGCGTGCACAGCGCCATCAGAATCGCCACTGCCAACAACATGGTGATGGCGAGCGTGATGAGCTTGTTGAGCCTGGTTTCGGCGTCTTTCGCCTTCAACGTGCGCACGATCTGCGGTACGAGCACGGCGTTGAAGATACCTCCGGAAACCAGGGTGTAGATGACCTGCGGAATCATGGATCCGGCCTGGTAGGCGTTTGCCGCATAGCCGGTGGTGCCTAAAGCCCAGGCGAGCAGAATGGTGCGGATTTGCCCGGTCACGCGCGAGGCCGCGGTGCCGGAGGCCATGATCAGTGAATTACGGCCAACGGAAGAACTCATTCGTCTGGATCCTTCTTACGGTGGAATTGGCGCCACAGTCCCAAAGCTCCAAGCAGCACGGCGATGCCGATGATGATGAAGCCGGTTTTGTCGCTGATCTGCAATGCGCTGGTGATGTGGGTGGTTTGTGTCGCTCCGAATGTGATGCCCTGCCTGTCCTGCAGGCTGAGTGTGGCGTCCGCGGTGCCTGAGGTGGCCACGCGGATGGTGAATGCCACTTGGGCTTCGCCGTGCGCGGGCACTTCCACGGTGTCGAAACGCGAAGTGACGATCTGCATGGAGTTGGTCAACGATGAGACTTTTACCGTGACCGGATAGGGGTGGCTGTTGCTGATGGTAACGGGCATTTGCGCGGTTTCGCTGACCACGTTGACGTTTTCCGTCGGTGTGATGGCCACGCCGTTGATGAGCAGGGACGCCAGTTGCCCGGCTCCTTCCACCATGGTGCTTCCGGCTGGATTTTCGCCGCCTAGCGCGTGCAAGGCCATGATGCCGTGCGCGTTGACGAGCTGTCTGCGCCACGTTTTGAGGCCTGCGGGGGCCTGCTTGGCGTCGTCGGTGAGGATGGACGCGTTAAATCGTTTGATGTCGCTTGCTGAGGTTGCCAGCGTACTGAGCGTCTGCCTGAGATTGGCTCGCGTCGCATCATTGATTCCGTCGGATTGCGGCACGATCGCGGCCGCATCGTCGCCGCTCAAAGTGGGGTCGGCGTTGCTTAATGTGTTCAGATCAGTGATGTTCAGCCATGGCGATTGTTCGACGTCCGTCATCAGCGCGTCCACGACGGCTGGGTCGGAATTGTCGTTCAGGCAGACCAGCAGGTTGCGTTCCGCATACGGCTGTTCCATTTGGTAGAACGCGCTTTGCGCGACGAATCGTGTGAGACGCCCGGCCGTTGTTCCCTCGCCATCCGCTTCGGCGTCGGAACTGGTCGCCTTGCCCTGTGCAAGGTTGGAAAGCACGCTTTGCGCGGTCAGTACGGTGACGTCACCCGTGTCGGTGGACACTATGGCCCTGCCTGTTTCCGCAGTGGCCGCATCGTCCGCTTCGAAATCATGCGTGGCGATGACGGTGTCGTACCCCTGCTGTTTGGCTTTCGTAAGCGCCTCGATCGTCCAATTGCCAGTGCCCTGCCATGCATACGTGGTCATACTCGCGTTCGGGTCACCCAACGCCGATTGATAGCTTTTCAAGGCCTGTTCGGCACTCCATTGCGAGGTGCCGACGCCTGACGAATCATAGGTTTTACTGTCGTTCAGCGCGGAATAGGCGGTGATGTCGAACAGGGACGGTTGCGTGATGCCGTCGACTTGCGTCGGCATCGACATCGCCTTCAGATAGGTCGGATCGGCCACCACCTGCAGTTTGTCATGCTTGGTGAACGTCTCTTCCAGCGACTTGAGTCGTGCCTCGTCTTCTTTGCCGGGGACGGCGATTTTCGAAAGTTCCGCGGAAGTGACGCCACCTTTGTTGACGAGTTGTTCCAGCATGGTGCTGTCGGTGGTCCATCCTTGCGCTTCGAGCGGCTGCACGATGGTGATATTCATCGCGGGCGTGTCGGGGGTATTGATTCCAGCTCCGGTCCGTGTTGCGAAAGTGTGCGCTTCGTCTTGTTGAACGCCATTGGCCTCATAACTGAGCGTGACCGGTTTCGGCCCCCAGGAGTTGACGGACGCCAGCGTCTCCTGATTCGAGTCCGCGTCGATGTGCACGTTCGCCGAAGCTCCCGGTTGAAGCGCGGGAACCTCGCTCTGCCCAACGATATTGGGCGTGGGAATCTGCCCGATGCCTTCCGACCATTCCTGGATATCGTTGCGCGACACGAACGTGTAGAAGGCGTTCATGGCGAGGGTCAGCGTGCCCGATGGGATTTCCTGATCGGTGGTGTTGGTCACCGTTGCGCTCAGATGATAGCCGGAAGTGTCTGTCAGCACGGCTGTGGAAGAGTCGATCGACAGCATGGCTCCCGATTGTGTTTCCGGCGTTTCTTCGGCTTTGGCATGTGGCATAGGCACGTATAACAACATCAACGCCATGGTCATGACCATGGCGAGGATTGCCGAAAGAGCACGTATGCCGTGCGGAACGTTCCGTTGTGCGGGTTGATTCACCTTCACGCCTGTCTGTTGAGTTTCCTTGCGTACAACCATGCTATCTTTCGTTCGTTCGGGTAGCTGAGAACGTCGTCCAAATCAGCAAAATCCACCCAAATCGCGTCTTCCGCCTCATGGTCCGGGTCGCCTTCTACCGTCAGCTCGCCGCCGATCTGGCGCAATGCGAAATGATGCACCAGCTTGTGCACGCGCTGGCTGGTTCCCGTGAACCAGTAGTCGATGGTGGCGATGGAATCGACCACTTCACCCAAAATGCCGGTTTCCTCATGTACTTCGCGAACGGCGGTTTGCTGTGGTGTCTCACCTTTTTCGATATGGCCTTTCGGCAGGCACCATTCCAAATGCCCGCTGCGTGAATGACGTGCGATGATCGCCACACGGCCCTTGTCGTCGAATACGAGACCGCCTGCCGAATATTCGCGTACCACCGGCAGTTCCTGCGCGTCGAGCGAGGCGAATGTGGTCGGACCGTCTGTGGCGCGCCGCTGCGGCATCATTGCTGGGGTGGGTGCGCTGGGCGTGATGATGGTCTCTTGCCGCAAGGAAACGGACTGCGATGTGTATAGCAGTTTGTCCGGTGCCATCGGATTTTGGGTATGGTCGTCCGCAGCATGGGCAAGCATGCGTGCAAGGTCTGCGGGCGTAATCATGATTCCAACCATACTCAATTCTGTGTGCAGGTGGGGTAACGGTATGCTGGTAGGGCAGAAAACTTGTGGTGCCGGAAAGGGATGGCGTGAACTTCGAAGTGTGGCCAGAGGCCATTGAATTAGGGCGTATGTTCGCCGCGGAAGGCTATGAATTGGCGTTGGTGGGAGGTCCCGTTCGAGACCTGCTGTTGCATCGTAAATCGCATGATTTGGATTTTTGCACATCGGCGCGTCCTGAGCAGTTTGAACACATTTTGCGCCGTTTCGGGCGCGATGGCTTTTGGGATATGGGCCGTAAATTCGGCACGTTGGGCGCCATGCGCAGGCGTGAGGATGGCACGGAAGTGCAGGTTGAGGTAACGACCTACCGTTCCGACACGTATGACCCCGACTCGCGCAAGCCGGAAGTCAATTATGGCGACACGCTGGAAGGCGATCTTTCCCGCCGTGATTTCACGGTGAACGCCATGGCGTTGCGCGTGCCCGAATTGGAATTCGTCGACCCGTTCGGCGGTGCGAACGATTTGGTCAAGGGCGTGTTGCGTACGCCGGTCGATCCTCGCCAGTCATTCGACGACGATCCGCTGCGCATGATGCGTGCCGTGCGTTTCGTAGCGCAACTGGGCTTCCGCATCGAACCGGAAACCGCCGAAGCGTTGACTGACATGGTCGATCGCATTGAAATCGTTTCCGCCGAGCGCGTACGCGACGAACTGGTCAAAATGCTGCTGTCCGATCGCCCGCGCGCAGGTATCGAAGCGCTGGTCGATTCCGGTCTTGCCGATATCGTCTTCCCGGAAATTCCGGCATTGCAGCTCGAAATCGACGAACATCATCGTCATAAGGACGTGTTCGAGCACACCATGATCGTCATTGATCGTGCGGTTGCCCTCGAAACCGGCCCGGACGGCCCTGTGCCGGCACCGGATCTGACGTTGCGTTTGGCCGCGCTGATGCACGATATCGGCAAGCCGAAGACGCGTCGTTTCGAATCGGGTGGCAAGGTGAGCTTCCATCATCATGATGCGGTCGGCGCGAAAATGACCCGCAAGCGCCTTAAGGCATTGCATTTCGACCATCATATGGTCGAGGACGTCAGCGAGCTGGTCAATCTGCACTTGCGCTTCCACGGCTACGTGGAGGAGCCGTGGACGGATTCCGCGGTCCGCCGTTACGTCAAGGATGCGGGTCCGCTGTATGAGCGCCTGAACCGCCTTACGCGTGCCGACGCGACCACGCAGAACAAGCGCAAGGCCATGGTGTTCTCGTCGGCGATGGACGAGATGGAACAGCGCGTGCGCGATCTGAAGGAGAAGGAGGATTTCGACGCGATCCGCCCTGATCTGAATGGTGACGAAATCATGCAGCTACTCGGCATTGAACCGGGGCCGCTGGTTGGCAAGGCGTACAAGCACATGTTGGAATATCGTCTCGATAACGGCCCGGTCGAGCGTGATGTCGCTGTTGCCGAGTTGAATCGCTGGTACGAGGAGCAGCAGTCCGAATAATCTGCCTTCTGATCGCACGATTTCAATATTTTGACCGCACGATTCGCATTTTCGAATGAAAAACAGAATCGTGCGGTCAGTCTGCAAATCTGCAAATCCACAGACTCAGCAAATCAAACTGCGTCGTGTTCGGGAGCCTTCTGTACGTCGGTCATCTTGTCGACGGTAACGCATCCTTCGAAGCTTTCGATCTTCTTGCCGGCGGTCGGCACTTGCTTCTGATTCTGCAGATTGTCGAAGGTCGCGCCGACCACAACGTCGATTAGCATATCCTCACGATCGTCCATCACCATTTTCGCGTCGGTGAAGTTGCTGTTCACCGTGTACGCCTGATTAATGGCGTTCTTGCCGAAGATGATCATCGTGCGCTCCACCTTGGAACTGGTGTAGTTGCCGGCGGCCTGGGTGTTGAACTCGCGATTCTGCAGCGCGCTGCTGACGGCTTGTGCGAAGCCGGAGAATTCAGTGCCGTTGAGCACGCGCACGGTGATGTTGCGGTTCTCCACGTACTTGCCTTTGCTGCCGTCCTGTTCCTGAGCGGCACAAGGAGCCTGCTGGCCGTAATTCGGTTGTACCGCAGCCGATTTGACTTTGCCCAATCCTCCAACATGGAAGAAGAACAGCAAGGAAATTACCAATGCGACCGCCAAAATGGCGCCGATGATGGCGAACACCACCTTCTGACGGCTGCGAATGTACTGTTTGCGCGCGGCGCGCTCGTCGTTAGCCTGAGTCATGTACGAGTCCTTCTCCAAAAAACGGTTGATTTCAACCTTACTGTTACGCGATGATATGCACAATCGGATGGGCCGGCGCCTTGGAGGCGATGATACGGTCGACGCAACGGCTTTGCTGCCATGCCGACTGCACGGCGCGTGCGGCATCGTCGGTTGGTACGAATGCGATTACGGAAGGGCCGGATCCGGAGATGAACGCTTGCTTTGCGCCTGCCAGCAACGCTTCGTCGATTGCCTGCCCGCTGCGTGGGTGCAGCGAGATCGCCGCTTGTTGCAGATGATTGTTGTCTCCTGCGCCGGCGCCGATTTGGTCGAACATGGCATACACTTCCGGCGTGCGAAGTTCCGCCTGATACGCGCCGACCAGCAGACGGCCCGCAAAGCCCTGTTTCGTCAATTCGCGCACGTCGTTGCTGTGCTCGCTGAGCTGTTCGATCTGCTCGCCGAAGCCTGTGCCTCGCGCGTAGCCTCCGGTCAGGCAGAACGGCATATCCGCGCCCAATGTAGCGGCGACCTGTTGCAACCGTTCGATGGGCCAATCAAGATTCCATAGCGTGTTCAACGCCAGAATCGTGGCGGCCGCATCGGCGGAACCCCCCGCCATGCCTGCGCCGACGGGAATGCGTTTTTCGATGTTCAACGCCACGTCCGGTTCATGGCCGCTCGCTTCGGCCATGGCGAACAGGGCGAGCACTGCGTGGTTGCGTCGCATGTCGCTGCCGGATGAGGCCAGATCGCCAAGATATGCGCCATCAAGATTCAAGGAGAAACCGGCTCCGGGCTTTTTACGGCTGGCGGTGACGGTGTCGTATACGCCGACGGCGCAGTAAATGGTGTCCAGCTCGTGCCGGCCACCCCATTCGCTGCGTGGTGCCCCCACGTGCAAGGTCAGATTCGTTTTTGCAGGGCAGTCCACACTGACTTCATTGATTGCGTTGCCGTTGCCGCTCATGCTTCCGGCACCTCGCCCATGGCGCGTGCCAGTGCCACGAATTCGTCGATGGTAAGCGTCTCGCCACGTCGCGTCGGATCGATGCCTGCCCGCTCAAACGCTTCGGAAGGTACGACTTTCTTCAACGCAGCATGCAGGGTTTTGCGTCGCTGCCCAAATGCGGCGTCGATGAGACGGAACACGGTTTCGCGATCCACCACGGAACCGTCGGGATTGTTGGCGGAAGGCGTGTGCCCGCCCTCGTATCGTTTGAACAGCACCAGCGCGGAATCCACATTCGGCGCCGGCCAGAACACATTGCGCCCGATAATGCCCACGCGTTCCGCGGTGCCGTACCATGCGAGCTTCACGCTTGGAGTGCCGTAGATCTTTGAACCGGGCTTTTCGCTCAGTCGGTCCGCGACTTCCTTCTGCACCATCACGAGGAACGTGCCGAGATTGTCGAAACGTTCCAGCAGGGTCAGCAGAATCGGCGTGGCCACGTTGTATGGCAGATTGGCGACCAGTGTAAACGAATCATCATTTTGGAAATCAGGCAGATTTTCCGGCGTCACGGTCAACGCATCGCGATTGACCACGCGGAAACGATCCACCGCATCCGGCATGAATTCGGCGATGGTGCCGGGCAGTCGTTCCGCAACGGGCGGGTCGATCTCCACGGCGGTCATCGTGGCGCCGGTTTCCAAAATCGCCAATGTCAGTGAACCGAGTCCAGGTCCGACTTCCAGCACATGATCGTCGGCGGTCACACCTGCCTCGCGCACGATACGACGAACCGTGCCCGGGTCGATTACGAAATTCTGCCCGAATTTTTTTGTCGGGCTGATACCGGCTTCGGCTGCGATACGGCGAATGTCAGCAGCCCCCAGCAGTCGGCCTTGCATAGTTTCGTCGGTTTCGTTGGTTTCGTTCGCGTTTTCTGTCATTACCTCATTATCCGTTCAACTGGTATGAAAAAGTGTGCGTTGTTACGTTTGCGTATTGTTGCGATCGGCGTTGTTTAATACCATCCAACTTGTTCGGAATGTTCCCATGCCTTCGATGGGCTGCCGTAGCGCTGCGCGATGTAGCTTAGGCCCCAGTCGATCTGTACGGCCGCATCGTCACGCCAGTTTGCGCCGAATGCCGCCATTTTGCTGCCTGGAAGCGATTGCGGGATGCCGTAAGCTCCGGAAGATGCGTTTTCCGCATACCACAGCCAGCTCGATTCGCGGGTCCACAGTTTCACCAGATCGGTCCAGTTTTGTCCGGTCCAGCCATATTGCGCCGCGGCTCCGGCCGCGTAGACCTGTGCCTGCGCGGGGGAGGGGTGGTAGAGGCGGCATCCCGCTGAAGGATCGGAAGGTTGCGGTGCTGGGGTGGGTGTCGGTGTCGGATTCGGCGTAGGGGTCGGATTTGGCGTGGGCGTCGGGTCTGGAGTTGGTGCTGGATCCGGGTCCGTTTTTGATTCGGAATCGTCCTTCTTGCTGTCGTCTTTTTTGTTGTCGCTCGAATTGTCCGTATTATCGGAATTATTGTTCGAATCGTTTTTCTTGTCGGAATTATCGGAATTGCTGTTCTTATCCGAATTATCGTTTTTCCCGGTATTGTCGGAATTGCCAGTATCTCCGGAATTGCCGGATCCGCCATCTGACCCCGAATCGTCGGAAGATGCTGCCGGTCCTACTGCGATGATCCGGTCAAGGGCGATTTTCGTGGTCGTTTCGTTGGTCAGCGTCTCGCTTTCCTTCTCGCCATCCACATACGTGACGTCGTACGTTTGCTGGATTTTACCTTCCTCGCCTTCCTGCCTGACTACGACTTCGCCAGGCTGCAGGCTGGGGTCGATGATGGTTTGCGTGCCGAATGGCACCGCTTTCGTGCGTGTCTCCTCGCCGTGCGTCACGCGGCGGACGCGCAAGATCGTTTCGCCGTTGTCTTTTTCGACGCTGACGCGATCCTCCTTGTTCAGCGTGATGCCTTTGGAGTCAAGAATGGAGGCCGCCGGCAGTTTGCCATTCGGCGATTCGGAGCTTTGCCCGTCTGCGATGACGGTGACCGGCCCGTTTTGGTTGATGATCAGTCCGCCGGTGAGTTTGTTGTACACGTTGTCGATATTGACGGTGACTTTTGCCGCGTCTGCTTCGTTTTGTTCGAAGAATCCGATCAGCTGTTCGGCGCTGGTCGCCACTGTCCAGAAGGGCACTTCCTGCCCGTTGATGGTGATGGTGGTCTGGTAGGCGCTTCGTATCGTAACCACGTCATGGTTGCTCAGCATGCTGGTGGGGCTGGTGGATTCCACAAGATCATGCGTTTTGACCTTCACACCGCGTTCCTGCAGCAGACGGTCGACGCTCATTGCGTATGTGGTTACGGTGGTGGTTTCGCCATCGATGGTCAGAGCTACGGTTTTGCGCGCGCCTACGCCGAATGCGAGCGTCGAGGCGAGCGTCAATGAGACCACGCATGCCGTCACACGAACACGCCGAAGCGTCACAAATCTCCGGGGGGTCCACCTTCTCGTCATACGTCCTCTTTCCAGCGACTGTCTACATCGCCGTCATTGTAACGGTCAGATCGGGACGAATGGCATGGAATCCGCTGGTTTTATCTATACCGCCACATTTTCGAGGAAAAGGAATAAAGAAAAAGGGGGGCAGGAGAGAAGGGGATGTCCTGCCCCCTGTCCGGACAAGGCAGGTTGGGGGAAGCCTCGTCCGGTCGCCAGAAGCCATAAGTTGGGGGAAGGCTTCTGGATCACTTACCCATGGTAAGAGGTCAAAGCCCGTTGAAACGGGTTTCGAGCCTCCTGTCGGGATCGAACCGACGACCTGCCGCTTACAAGGCGGCCGCTCTGGCCATCTGAGCTAAGGAGGCTTGTGCCGCTTTCTAGCATAATGCATAAAAACGGCAACGATTGAATAGCATAACCAGCGTGCCCGATGCCGTCAACTTGGAACTGCGCTTTGGCTGGCACGCTGGTGAGTAGGGGGTATAATTTTTCGATTATGAGGATTGCGTAGGGCTGATCACTCGCCAGTGGTGTTGGAGATCGGATCCTTGTCGGAGCCGATGGAGGGCATCACGCCTTCCTTGCCGATGTCGTCGGACTTGATTCCGATGGCCTCCAGCAGGCCTTCCTCAATGGTCTCCTGCGCAGTGCTCAACTGGTTCATATCCCAGAACTTGCCGTTGATGGTCACCGTTGGGGTGGTCATGCTGTCTTTGTAGGTTCCGGACGTGTTCCACAGTTCGGAACGCTTCGGCGTATAGGTGTCGATGGCGTCAAGCCAATCCTGGTAGTCGCGGCCGAACGCCTTGTCCGCAACATCCTCAGACACTCCCGAGGCGATCATCTGTTCCTTGATCTGATCATCGCTGACTGACTTGTAGTTCGAGCTTTCCTCAGGCTGGAAATCCTCGGCGTACATTTTTTCCATGAACGTGATCAGATGCGTCGGATTGCTGTCATGCTCGGCCAGGTAGATTGCGGCATTCGCGGCACGGCTTGAATATTCGTCGGTGGACCATTTGTCCATGAACGCCATGAAATGCAAATCAAGATTGATCTGCCCCGCATCGACCATCTTCTGCAGATCCGCATCAAGCTGACGATGCAGATTGCCACAACCCGGGCACAGGAAGTCCATGTAGATCGCGACCGTCGGAGCGCCGTCGACGGACTTGCCGTAACCATTCTTCGAAAGCAGCAATCCGCCCTTGTCGTCGACGAGCTTTGGCGTGTTTTTGACCTTCTGCAGCTTGTCGTATGCCTCTTCCACGGTTTGGGTGGAAGCCTGGGTTTCGGCATTCTTGTGCATGTTGTGATACACGGTGAACGCGCCGATCGCCATCAGGATCACCAGCACGGCCACCACGATGGCGCCGATGATGGTCTGCTGCTTGCGTTCCTTTTCCATTTGTTCGGCGCGGGCCTTCATGGCCGCGGCCTCAGCGGCCCTACGCTCGGCGCGGCTGGCGCGCTTCTGCGCATCCTTACTGTTCTGGGCCATCCACATTCCTTTCGATGTCTCATCGTTTGTTGCGCACCATAGTAGTGTGGGCGTGCTATCGCTGAATGAAGTATTTCGTAAAAGCTTACGTTGTCATACTACGTGCGATTGTCTGATGTTTTTCTGAGGATTGCAAACGTTTGCCGATTCTTGGTTTTCGCTACATTTCATACGATTCCGCGGGAGTGCTGGATTTCGGGCGGCCACGTAGCGTTCCAGCTCCCAATCGCAGCGCCAGAGCCCCCGGAGTGAGAGCGCATATCAGCCAACCGATGGCGCAACAGCCGGCTTGGACGACGCCGCTTTGCGAAACCGGTCCTTCAATCCAAGTCGGCAGTGGAATCGTGAATCCGAATATCGAGGTATCCACCATGGCGAACGGTAATTGCAGCGCGACTGTGGCGATCGCCAATCCCAATGTGGCGATCGCGGCCATGATCAATGCGCGTGGCACCGCATAGCCCAACCCTTTGAGCACATGCCAAGGCAGCGTGGCCGCGCGTGCGAACCAGTCGGAGGCTTTTCGGTTGCCTCCACGGCGGCCTTCACGCTCCAGCTGCGCTTCCATATTGAATCCGATGGTGGCGAGCAGCCAAGCCAGTAGTGCACCCGCAGCCCAGGCCAGCCAAGGCGAGAACAAGCCGAACAGCGCCACAGGAATGGCCAGAAGCGCGCAGAGGAGCGTGCCTCGGCTCAACAGTTCGCCACGAAGCACGTCGGCCGGATTCGGCGGTTGCGACGCATTTAGGTTGAGCGGGGCCGCTGGGGATGCCTGCGTAATCGGAGTGGCCGGCATAACTGGCATAGTGGACGTTGGTATGTCTTGCGCATGCACGTTTTGCGCCTTTTCAACCGACGCATTCGGTATTACCGCCGGTGGTCGTTGGTTGGCAATGCGTTGCAACGCCGGTTTGATGGCCGGATCGATTTGTGTGGCTTCTTGAGTGGGATTCCACGCATCCTGCACCGGCATTACCCGCGTGGATTGCGGTGCGTCCTGTGGCGCATCTTGCGGCAGCACGCTGGTATCTCCGCTATCGACAGGCAGCATGACAGGCAGCACGCGCGTGCCGGTGCCAAGAGGAATCGTCGTGGTATGTGCGTTGATATCCATGACCGAGGTGCCGGCATCGGACGCACCGGCAATAACAGTATCGGTTATGTCAGCAATACCGGTTGTGCCGATGGTCTGTGTGGCCTCAACGAATTGCGGCAATGTGCGCGTCCCGATGGCGTCTTCGCCCGTTATATGATCCAGCGCCCGCCAAAGCTCTCGTGGATTGTCAGGCGATTCAGCAAAAGGGGGCATCGCCTCCGATATGCCGGCAGTGGAACCCGAATCCGAAGCGGTATCCGCAGCATCCCAAGCTTGCGGATTCAACGCATCCAACGCAATCGCCTGCAACAATTCGTCGGGCGTGCAACGTTTCGTACGATCCGGATTCAACGCTGAACGGAACGCGGCCATGGTTCCCGCCGGAAGCCCGACCAAATTCGCGCTTCCCGCAGCGGCACGCTCCAACACGGCCATCATCGGCTTCGTGCCGAACACCGGTTCGCCGGTAGCGGCAAACGCCAGCACGCTCGCTACCGACCACCAGTCACTCATCTCATCGGATTCCGCGCCATCAATGATTTCCGGTGCGATGAATCCCGGAGTGCCCATAACCAAACCCGTGCGCGTCACATGGCTTTCGCCCTCGCCCATGGCAATACCGAAATCCACCAACACCGGTCCGGTATTCGACACCATCACATTCGTCGGTTTGATATCGCGGTGCACAATACCGGCCGCATGCACGGCCTTCACCGCCTCGATCAGCTTGCGTCCCAACCGTTCCAGATCGTCGCCCACATACCGGCCGTTGACTCGCACATCCTCACGCAGATTCTTGCCATCGATTAGCTCGGTTACGATAAAAGCCAGCGCATCATCCAATTCCATGTCCACAATGCCGCACACGCCGGGGTGACGCACTTTCTGCAGCGCCATCGCCTCCCTGCGCAGGCGCTCGCGTGCGGTCAGCTGATCGCGGGAACGTTCGCCGGATGCATCTTCCTCGGCAAGGGAATCGCGCAAGATCTTCATCGCATACTGGTGTCCGCCGTCATCGCGCACACGCCAGACCGATCCCATTGCCCCCGATCCAAGCCGTGAAATCAACGTATATCCGCCAACGAGGCTGCCCGCCTCCAGATTCAATGCGCTTAAGTCGCTCATGGCATCCATGGTACTTGCCTTGCGTGAGTTGCCGTTGGAACAGTTCGCCGCAGCGTGCCGAAATCATCATAAAAACCGCGATCGTGTATCCAAAGTTCGATTAAGAACTGAGATTTGCGCAATAGAGCAACGATATTCAGTAAAACAAGCAAGGATTTGCAACAATCTGCGGAGGAATGCATATTGTTGCATACGCAATCATGCAACAGAACTATATGTGCACGTATATGTGCACGAACGGTAGTTTTGCATGCGCAAGTGGTATGCAGATTATGCACGCGAAACGACAGGCTGGGGAAAAATCAGAGCACTTTTCCGCGGATTTTGGTGAAATCGAGATATCGACATGAAGAAGTGTCTTCACTTCTGGAAATCCGCGACGCGGGGCAGCGTTACGCGATTTCTGGTTTCGATGAGGAAATCGGAGCCTGCATGTCGTTCGGTTATGAGAATCAAGGAGGAGGCAGACCATGCTGCAAATCAACATGGCTGACGTCATGAACGTTATCGGTTCGTTGACGCCGTACCTGATTGCGATTGGCGTGCTATTTGTGCTCGCGCTGATTGTCACTTTCGCCGTCAATAAGAAGACGGTGAAGGAAGTCGCGACCCGTAAGATCATCCACTCCGAGTCTTGGCTTGTGGCGCTGGTCGGTATTGTCGTCGCGGTTTCCATGATGCTGTCCGGTCCGATGGCGACGCTGCTCAACAACGCGACCCTCACGAAGTACATGCTGTCTGACGCTACTGTTTCCAAGGCTAATGAGCTGGCCAAGGAAGTGCAGTCGGAAGCTATCACCATGCTGAAGAATGATGATTCCAACCTGCCGCTGAGCAACAAGAAGGTCAACGTGTTCGGTTGGGGCTCCACCAACCCGGTCTATGGAGGCACCGGCTCCGGCTCCATGTCTGACCAGTACGACACCGTTTCCCTGCTCGACGGCATGAAGGAAGCTGGTCTTGAAACCAACGCCGACCTGACCAAGCTGTACACCGACTATCGTGCCGACCGCCCGGTTGTGGGCATGTGGTCCCAGGATTGGACCCTGCCTGAGGTTCCGGCCGACCAGTATTCCGATTCCTTGATCTCCGATGCGAAGAGCTTCTCTGATGAGGCCGTTGTGGTGCTCACCCGCGTTGGCGGCGAAGGTGCCGACCTGCCGATGAACATGAAGGCCGAAGGCATTACCTACGAGAACAACTCCAAGGATTACGAGGACTTCAAGGACGGCGAGAGCTTCCTGCAGCTGAGCCAGACCGAGCGCGACATGCTTGATCTGGTCACCAAAAACTTCAGCAAGGTCACGCTCGTGTACAACGGCGCCAACACCTTCCAGTTCGACTTCCTGAACGACTATCCGCAGATCCAGTCTGTGGTGTGGTGCCCGCCTGCGGGCCAGACCGGCTTCTCCGCGCTTGGTGACGTGCTCGCTGGCGAAACCAACCCGTCCGGCAAGACCTCCGACACCTTCCTGAAGGATCTCACCCAGTCGGTGTCCTACAACAACTTCGGCAAGTTCGAATACGCCAACATGGATGACAAGGCCGCCAAGTACAAGGGCTTCACCGGTGATGAAGTTACCGCCATCCCGGGCTTCGTCAACTACTCCGAAGGCATCTATGTGGGTTACAAGTTCTATGAGACCGCAGCCACCGAAGGCGCTATCGATTACGATTCCATGGTCGCTTTCCCGTTCGGCTATGGCTTGAGCTACACCACCTTTGAGCAGAAGCTCAACGATGTAACGTACAAGGATGGCAAGGCCACCGTTGACGTGACCGTCACCAATACCGGCGATACTGCCGGCAAGGACGTTGTCGAGGTCTACTACAACCCGCCGTACATCGAAGGTGGCATCGAGAAGGCCAGCACCAACCTGGTTGGCTTCGAAAAGACCAAAGAACTCAAGCCGGGCGCTTCCGAGACCGTGACCGTCGAATTCGACGACGATGACATGGCTTCCTACGATTACCAGAATGCCAAGGCATACGTGCTCGAAAAGGGCGATTACGACATTTCCATCAACTCCGACTCCCACACCGTGATTGATTCTAAGAAGATCACCGTGGAAGACACCATCACCTACGATTCCGATTCGAACACCCACGATGATGACCAGACCGTGGCCACCAACCAGTTCGATGACGCCGCTGGCGATGTGACCTACCTGAGCCGTGCCGGACATTTCGCCAACTACAAGGAAGCCACTGCGGCTCCGACCAACTTCGAAATGTCTGACTCCGCCAAGGAAACCTTCTACAACAACACCAACTACGATCCGTCTCAGTTCAACGATGATTCCGACGAAATGCCGACCACTGGTGCCAAGAATGGTCTCCGTCTGGCCGACATGTACGGCAAGGATTATGACGACGCTGATTGGGACAAGCTGCTTGACGAGCTGACCTTCGACGATATGGACAACCTCATCGCCAATGGCGGCTACGGCACTCCGGCCGTCTCCTCCGTCGGCAAGATCCAGCTCACCGACGCTGACGGCCCGGCCTCGTTGAACAACAACTTCACTGGTGTTGGCTCCATCGGCTTCCCGGCTTCCACCGCATTCGCTTGCACTTGGAACAAGGATCTGGCCAAGCAGTTCGGCGAGATGATCGGCGACATGGCTCACGACATGCACGTTGCCGGCTGGTACGCTCCGGCCATGAACATCCACCGCAACGCATTCTCCGGCCGTACCTTCGAGTATTTCTCTGAGGATGCGCTGCTCTCCGGTGCCATGGCTTCCAACGAGATCGCCGGTGCCAAGGAGAAGGGCGTGTACTCCTTCATGAAGCACTTCGCCCTGAACGATCAGGAAACCAAGCGTACCGAGATGCTCTGCACCTGGACCAACGAGCAGGCCATGCGTGAGATCTACCTCAAGCCGTTCGAGATGAGCGTGAAGGAAGGCGGCGCACAGGCCGTGATGAGCGCCTTCAACTACATCGGCAACACCTATGCCGGTGGCAATAACGCTCTGCTGAACACCGTGCTCCGTGACGAGTGGGGCTTCAAGGGCTTCGTTCTGACCGATTACTTCGGCGGCTACGGCTACCAGAATGGTGATCAGGAGGTCCGTAACGGCAACGATTCCATGCTGGCCACCACCAAGATCACCAACCACATTACCGACAAGTCCGCAACTTCCGTGAAGGCCATGCGTACCGCTGCTCACAACATTCTGTACACCGCCGCCAACAGCTGGCAGTATGCAGATGGTGAGCCGAAGGTCGATACCCCGATCTGGAAGACTGCCATGTACGTGGCTTGGGGCGTGACCGCTGTTCTGGTGATTGCACTTGAGGCTCTGGCTATCAAGCGCTACATGGATCGCAAGAAGGCCAAGGCTGAAATCTCCGCCTGATTTCGCTTTCTTCTAGTGGGTCAACATCAATAACTGAATAACAACTGAAATACAGCGAGGGCTGTCGACTTCCCCAGTCGGCGGCCCTCGCTGTATTTCGACGTGTATTCCATTGCGTATGTCACTTCCAGTGCGGCCAAGTCTATTTTTGCCTTCGTAAAGCGGTGTTGGATTCCTCATGTGTTCCTTATGTGGTGGTGACACGCCGTGTGGTGTTTGTTTTTGGTTCGTGTGGTCGTTGTCTTCGGGTTCCGGACCGGTCTTACGGCCGTTCAGAGGTGTTTTCGACACGCCGGTGGATGTGTTGTCTTGCAATGGTTTTGGCGGTGTTTCCGGGGTGCCGGGTTGCGTGGATCGGCAAGTTCGTGTAAGTTTACTTCTCGCTGCTCAGCACGGCGGCCTCGCTCCTGGAGATTGGGGCGGCTTGCTGGTGTGGTGGTGGTTTGAGAACTCAAGAGCGTATTTGTACTACTTCTTTAT
>ERZ1032269.141-NODE-141-length-15836-cov-12.466130_pt1 | contig 15836 bp, 3 predicted proteins | sample MGYA00517878_ERZ1032269 | MGnify/ENA primary metagenome ERZ1032269 (study PRJEB33719, sample SAMN04261352) | wastewater metagenome | biome: periurban shantytown; feature: human; material: feces | host: Homo sapiens | place: Peru: Lima | collected 2012-01-15 ...
ATACCGTTCGCTGTCCACTGTCACCTTTTCGAACGACGCGCTGCTCTGGGCCGTGCTGTCGTCGATGACCGTGTCGGAGATGGTGGTGCTGATCTGAAACGCGCTGGCGTTGTAGGTGATGGTATAGGTCACATCGGCGGTGGAGGACTGATAGCTTGCCTTGACGCGGATGCGGTTCTCGCCGGAGTTCAGACTGGCCGTATAGGTATCGCCAATACCCGTCAGCGTCCTTCCGTTCAGCGTTACGGACTGCACGGGGTACTCATTGCCGTCCTGCACCATACTGGCGGTAAAGATCAGTTCACCATCTGTAACAGTTGTCAGCTCGTTCAGGGGTTTATTGTCTGACACCCGCTTGGCAACGATGATCAGCTCTCCTGCCTGTGCGTAATAAACCGTGTAGCTCTTGGACGCGCAAACAGTGCTGCCATCCGCCTCGCGGTAGTTCACGCTGACCGTAATGGTATTGGCCCCTGTTGCCAGACGTACATTCATATAGCGGCTGTTGGCCGGGAATAGATATTCCTTCCCATTCACCGCCGCAGACATCCCGGTGACCTCAAGAGTGGTCAGCTGGCGAATCGAGAAGCCATAGGTTTCGCTCTCCACCGTCGAACCGTCGATGATACTGGTCTTAAAATAGGCCGCGGGATCTTTGACCTCCGGGACAGTGATGGCATCAACGGGGGCGCGGTCGGGGATCTGTCCACCGGAGCCGCCGCCGTTGTCCACGATGTCCAGCAGATCGTCGATATTGCCCCGGCCATCCGACGCCGTACCGTCACCGGAGGCAGGGAGATCCGCGTCAGGTGTCTGGGGATCCTGCTGTCCGTCCTGCCGGTCGTCCTCCGGCGTCTGATCCTGCACAGTCTGCTGATCCTCCGGCGTATCCGGCTCCTCCGGCATATCCGGTTCGTCCGGCGTATCATTTTCCTGGTCCTCTCCGTCGTTGGCACTGTCCATACCCGCGATGCGGTCGCCGTCATACAGCACCTCGCCCTGCGAGAGCAGCATACGGGACGCCGCGTGGGCCTCCTCCTGGGGTGCGCGGCCGGTTTGCAGCTGCGTCACGCACAGCACCGTCGCCAGACACAGAAGCAAGGCAACGGCGGTCTGTATGACGCTTCCCAGTCTTTTTTTCATGTTTCACGCTCCTCTTGTAAACGCCACAGGAAGGGGGTGGTGTTTCACCTCCCCCTTCTTGCGGGTATTACGCTTCTTTCTTCTGTTTGGCACGCCGCATGGCGATAAACCAGCGGATCACAAAGGTGATAACGCCTGCCGCGGCCAGAATACCCAGGCTGATCCAGACGATGCTCCAATCGAAGGGCTGCGTGTCCTCCGTTTGTACCTCATCCGGCACCAGCAGCTGGTCGGTCGGAACCTTCTCACCGTTTGCGCCGGTGGTCTGCTCCAGCAGTTCCTTATAGCGGGCAGAAGCATCCTGCAGCTGCTGCACCAGCTTGGCGTCCACCAGCTTCTTCTGCGTGGCCGTCAGCTTGTTATAGGCCTCGGTTGCTTTCTGGATGGCGTCATAGCTGTCCTTTGTCACCGTGCCGATTGCCTTGATCAGATCCTCCGCCGCCTTGGCTGCCGCGTAATTCGTCTCGTAGGTCTGATAGGCGGCCGCCGCAGCCTGCAAGTCGGCGTAATTGGTCACCATCTGCTTCTGATCCGACGTCAGCTTATTGTAGGCGTCCTGCGCGGTCTGAAGCTTCTTTTTGACCGCGTCGGCCTCCGTTCTGGTCATGCCCTCATTCACCTTGCCGATGCTCTTGATCAGCTCCATGACCGTCTTGGCCGCCGCATAGTTCTGTTCATAGGTCTTATAGGCGGTATCCGCAGCCTGCAAGGCCGCGTAGTTGGTCACCAGCTTTTTCTGATCGCCCGACAGATTGCCGTAGGCGGCCTGAGCGCGCTGGATCTTCGACTTTACCTGGGCCGCTTCCTGCTCGGTCATAACGGTCTTGACTGTACCGACAGACTTGATCAGCTCCATCACGACTCCGGCGCAGTAGCCGTTCAGCGCCTTGGCCGCACCGTCCTTGTCCACGCTGCTCTCCAGCGCCTTGCGGGCCGTCGCGGCAAGACTGTTCAGCGGCGTTTTCAGATCCGTATACTTGTTCTGATCTTCGCTGCTCCACTTGTCCAGATTCTCCACGGCCTTTGTGTAAACGGCCAGCAGCTCCCTGGCCGCGGCGCAGCTTGCCACCTGAGCCTCATCCAGAAGGTCCTTTTGCTCCTTGGTCAGTCCGCTGATGGCAGCGGATGCCTGCTCGATCACCTGAGAGAGCTTGTTCAGCTCACCCAGCGTGGTCTTGCCTGCGGTGAAGTTGAGCTTCTCCAGCAGGAGACGTGCCACACCGGCAGAATAGTCGTTCAACACCTTGGTCATGCCGGCGGCACTTGTGCAGCCTTCCAGCTTTGTGCGGGTCTCCGCCGCCAGCTTGCCGAGCTCGGTTTTCACCGCGGAATACTTGTCCTTATCGCTGGTTTCCCACTGCTTCAGCGATTCAAGGTCACGCTCATAGGTGGCCAGCAGGTTCTGCGCATCCGTCAGCTTTTTGCCGTTGACCAGCATCTCCTTCTGCGCCGCGGTCAGCTCCTTGTAGGCTGCCGTTACCTCCGGCAGCGTGGTGGAAAGCTCCTTCATGGTCACGCCGGTTTTGACCCGCGCCGTGATCAGCAGATCCACCACACCGGCAGAAAACCGATCCAGCTCCGTGTCCGTATCCGCGGACTTGGTACAGGCCTCGATGGCGGCCTTTTGTGTTTCATACAGCTTGTTCAGCTGTTCTGCAATGTCCTTGTAATTCTTCTTTGCGCTGCCATACAGCTTATCCAGTTGCTTCTGTGCGGCTTCCTTTGCTGCCGCCAGCAGGTCGTCCGCGCTCATGCGCGCCAGCACCTTTTCATAGGCGGCAGTCATTTCCGCCGTGGTCTTGGCGGTGCGGATGGTCTCCGCCGTCTCTGCCAGCAGCTTTTCGATCTCCTGGCATTGGGCCGCGGTGGCGATGGGCTTGATCTCCCGCTCGTAGCGGTCGTTCAGGCAGCTGACCACCTCCTCGCGGCTCTGCTGCTCCAGAAGCTGCCAGTCAAACAGAGGATAGCCGCTGTTGACGCCGCCGATGCTGTCCACCAGTCCCTCAAACAGTGTATCCGCCGTCAGCTCCGCACTTTCCTTCACGCTGTCGCCCTGGTTGCACTTCCAGCCCATCACGAACCGGCAGGCGCCCTTGCGCACTGTCAGGCCCGTATAATACTGGCCGTCTATGGGATAGCCTGCCAGAGAGCCTACCAGCGTAGTGGCCGTGCCTACCTGCAAAGCGCCCGCGTTATAGCAGTTCTCCAATGTCAGGCCTTTATTGCCGTACAACGAGCTGGCAGAGTATTCGCCCTTCTCGCCGCCCAGGATACCGCCGACGATGGCGCTGCCCGCCACGGCGCCGGTATTATAGCAGCTGCTTACCGTGACGCTGCCTGTCGGCGCAAGGCCGATGATGCCGCCTGTGCCGCCCTTTCTCAGCAGTACTCCGCCGGTATCATTGGACACCGCGCCCTGATTGGCGCACTGGTTCAGCGTGATAGTCACGCCGCCGGCGCCGGCATTACCGACGATACCTCCCACACCGGCCGCCCGGCCTGCATAGACCGTACCGGTATTGACACAGCGTTCCAGCCGTGCGCTGGCATCGATAAAGCCCACGATGCCGCCCTGACCGCCGTCACCACCGAAACCACCCAGATAGTAGGCACCCGGCTCGAAGGAGGTATAGACCCGGCCCTCATTCCGGCAGTCCGTGATCTCATGACTGCCACTGCCGGATAGACGGCCCACCAGACCGCTCACCGAGGCACGCTGCGCCTTCTGATCGTTGACGAAGGAGACGGAGATATCTACCTGCGACACGCAATTGCGGATGGTCACGCCTTTTCCGTCCTTTACCTCGCCGCTGCCCAGCAGGCCGCCGATGATATAGCCTGCCGTCATATCGTAAGATTTGACTCCGGTCAGTTCGATACTGCCTCGCACTGTCAGGTTCTCAATGACCGCGTCCTGCGCCACGCCGAACAGGCCCAGCTTCTGGCGCCCGCCCAGAGACGTGATATACAGGCCGGACACCGTGTGGCCCTGTCCGTCAAAGGTGCCGGTATAGGCACGCTGTCCATTGCTGCTGAGAATGCCGATAACCGGCCACCGGCAATAGCCGAGGTCGATATCCGCTGTCAGCACCGCGCAGTATCCTGCGCTCTCCATCTGGTTATTCACCGCATAGGCCAGCCATGCCAGTTCCTGCGCCGTTCCGATCTGATAGGGATCGTCCTCCGTTCCCGTGCCGTGAGGCTGGCTGGGGGTACCATCCCAACCGTCCTCGGCACGGGCGGAATCCAGCAGCTTCTTCAGCTTGCCGCTGGCGGAAGTATAGGCCTGCTCAATGGCAGTCAGACCCTCCTGTCGTGCCTGCTCTATGGCGGCGTAGTCGGTCAGCTCGTCCAGCTCCACCGCTGCCGCCGTCTCAATAGTGGCTTTGCCGCGCTCCAGTGCATCGTTCAGCAGCGTTTGGTGTTCCTTATCGAAGCCGCTAATGTCGCCCAGCTGGGTCGTCAGCTCCGCGATGCGCTGCTGTGCCAGTGTATCCAGCTCCTGACGTGCCGCATCGCGGGCCTTTTGCAGAGCCGCCGCTGCCGCCGCGTCCATATCCGGTGCCGTATCGCCCTCCGTGAAGGTGGCTGTCAGATCGGTCAGTGCCTTTCCGGCGTCGGCGTAAAGGATGTCCACTTCTTCTGCAGAGGCAGCCTGATCCAGCTTCAGCTTCCAGCTCTCATAGGCCGCCAGCAGCGTAGCCATGTCCTCCTGAGAATACTTCTTATTGGTGATGAATCTGTTATAGAGATCCCGCTGTGCTTTCTTCGGGTATGTGATGATCTGAAGCAACTTACCGTCCTCGCCTAAATAGTCCCGCCGAATTTCATTGATTTTGGCAATGGTATCCGCGTTCTTGATCTCTTCCTCTGCCGCGGCCAGCAGCGCGTTGACCTCCGCCTGCTCCTCAGCCGCGTACACGCGGCTGTCCACATAGGCACGGAGATCGGCCAGCAGCTGCTCGCCACCGGCATCCGTGCCGCTCAGTACCGCGGCAAGCTGCTCCTCACATTCCTGCACCAGCGCATCCGCGTCGCCGTCGGCCAGCTCAATGCGCTCTATGTACGACAGCACGATGCCGTTATAGAGGATGCTCTGCTCCGGACCATAGACCTTATAATTCTCGTCGCCGGGACGGATCAGCTTTGCCAGCAGCTGCGCTGTGGCGCTGACCTTATCCCAGCTGCCGCTGGCCATGGTGAAGGAAGGTGTCACGCAGGACACACGGGCCGCGTCGTGGCTGTTGGTATTCGCCACGTCCACTACGCCCCACAGCGTATTGGCGGACGCGCTCTGCACGTGCCGGATCTCGCCGCTGTACCATTCGCCCACGATACCGCCTACGCCCTGTGCCGTGGCATCACCGTTATCCGTCACATTGCCGGTATTATAGGCGTAGGACAGGGTGCAGGGGCCGGTGAGACCCGTATTGTTGGCGGTATCAATATAGCCCACGATACCGCCCGCGCCATAGCCCATGGCGGGCGAGCCGCTGCCGCTGACAGCGCCCTTGTTCAGTACGTTCATGATGATAACGTCCAGCACGCTGCCGGAGATATATTTATCCAGACAGACCCAGCCGACGATACCGCCCACGCGGCTGTCGCCCTGGATCGTGTTCTTATTCTCACACAGGCGCACCTGCGCATAGTCCGTCAGCAGGCCCACGATGCCGCCCACGCCCTGAACGCCATTGACTGCGCCCTCGTTGGTACAGTAGCGGATCATGGTGCTCTGGCGAGCCGCGCCCACGATGCCGCCCGCGTAGTTGATGTTATTTCGGCTGCCCACCGTGCCGTAGCTGTTGCAGCTGTCTATGATGGCGTTTACTGCCGCTTTACCGGCAATGCCGCCTGCCACAGCGCTGTAGTTCGTGCCGTCATTGCTGATATTCACCGACGAGGAGCACTGAAAAACGGTACCCATACAGTAGCCTGCAATGCCGCCCGCTCCCACATTGTCGACGCCATTGCCGGAAACGCTTACTATGGAGATCGTGCCAGCTACCTTTAGGCGCTCTACGATGCCGGATTTTCCAATCACACCGAACAGACCCGCATAGCTTTTATCGGATATATGCAGTCCGTGGACGGTGCTGTTGCACCCGTCAAACATGCCTTGATAGCTCTTGGCGGCAGTACCGATAGGTGTCCATGGGTGGCCGTTCAGGTCGATCTCCGCAGTCAGCCGGGCACATAGTGCCACGCTGCCGTTCTTGACCTGATCGGCAAACCACGCCAACTCTGCGCCGGTGCCGATAAGGTACGGATCATCCTTCGCACCGCTGCCGGAGGCAGGCTGTGTCGTAGTCTTACCGTCCCACTTATTCTCCTCCGGGACGTCGTTGTCCTGTACGGCCACCTGTAAGTCCTCCAGGATCTTCTGCATGGCAGCCTCACAGTTTTCGGCCAGCGCGTCTACTTCCGCTGTGGTCTTGCAGTCGTTCAGCGCCGCCAGGGCGGTGGCCTGCTGCTGTTCCAGCGCTTCACGGGCCGCGTCCAGCTGCTCACGGCCCGCCAGGGTCAGGGACAGCCAAACGCCACGGCTGCTCTCCTCGAAGGCCGCTTCCTTTTCCTCCAGCTGTTTCAGATACTTCTCATACAGCGCCTGGATGCGCCGGATGGCAGACTGCTTTTCCTCCGCCATCAGCTCCGTATATATTTTGGCAGGAATGGCCGCCATGTCCGTCATCAGCTCCGACAGCAGCGGCAGTTCTTCTGCCGTCCGGGCAGCGGCAATGGCCGCCAACGCGTCGTTGTAGAGCTTCGTCAGTGCCGCCCAATTCTCTGGTTCATAGGAAGCTTCCCGGTATTGGCTCCATACCTCCGCAAGCTGAGACTTCAATGCCTCCTTCTTGCTGTCCAGCTCTGTATCCGGCGCCTGAGGCTGGGTCAGCTCCCAACGCAGCAGCGGCCAGCCGCCGTTTTCCTTCGTCAGTAAAAAGCCGTTGGGATCGTCCGCCGCCGTGCCGTCGTTCAAGGCTGCCAGCACAGTATTGGTATCCGTCTCCTCAAACCGTCCCCCGGCAAGGGCGGTATCGGTCTCAAACGCCTTGCCCGACCAGAACAGTGCCTTGCTCTCCGCACTGAATGTACCCTGACCGCACAATGCCCCGACCTTTTCACCGCTGACGGTCCTTACCTCGCCCCAGCCCGGCAGGGCGGAGGTTTCCGTATTCTCCACAGCGGACGATACGGCGGCATAGCTATACGCTGCCGTACATTCCGCCTGTTCCGCCAGCTGGCCCATCAGGCCGCCCGTGCACACACCACCCAGCACATCGCCGGACTGATAGCTCCGCTGGATCGTGACGCTGCCGGACAGGACGCTGCCCAGCAGGCCGCCTGCGGCGGCGCTTTTCAGCGCCTTTACCGCACCCGCATCCGCGCAGCCTGTCAGGGACAGCGTACCGTCGGTGACGCTGCCCACAAGGCCGCCCACATGGCTGTCGGCGCTGGAGACGCTGATCTGTACCTCACTGCGGCAGCCGCTTACCGTGGTATCGCCGGACACCGTACCGGCCAGCGCGCCCACGTTCTTGGCGGGACTGTCCTCTGCGGCGGCCAACTCACCGGTAAGCCGCAGATCCCGGATCGCCGCGCCGTTCAGGGCGCGGAACAGGCCCCACGACGCATCCGTATCGTCTGCCGTAACATGGAGCGCCAGCGTCACGGTGTGGTACGCGCCGTCAAGGCTGCCGGTGAACGTCTTGTCATAGGGCGCGTCCACCGTAATATCCGCGCCGAGGCGGTACGCGCCGTCCGGCTTCATGGCGGCAAATTCCTCCGCCGTGGTAATGACCGTTGTCTCCTGCGCCGCCGTATTGTTGTCGGACGGTTCCACTGCCAGTGCCGAGACCGGCAGCAGGCTTACCGTCATGACACAAGCCAGCAGCAGGGCTATGATCCTGTTTCTCATCGTGTATCCCTCGTTATGCCGACGCTTACAGCCACTTGGCGTACAGCATCATGCTCTTCTCTACCTTGTCGTTGTCAAAGTCCCAGGGCTTTGTGCAGGCGGTATCCTGATACCAGCCGCCGAAGCCACAGCCCTCCTTTTCCGGGACGGGAGGACGGGTCAGCTTCTCGCCGCGCTTGGCCTTGCGGCTGCCGATGGCCGTGCCGCCGAAGGTCTCAAACTTCACCGTCTTCCGGCGCAGCAGCAGGAGCAGCAGCACCGCCAGCAGCACCGCCCCCAGCGCGAGCCAGCCCCACAGCGGCATATGGAAACCCTGAGCGGGCAGCTGGGAGGCGTCCACCCACTTGGCGTACAGCGTCATACTGCCCTGCACCGTGTCTTTATCGAAATCCCACTCCCTGGTCATATCGAAGTCACTGTACCAGCCGGCCAGCGCGAAGCCCTCCTTGGTGGGGTCCTCCGGGCGGGTCACCTTCTGGCCCAGCTTCACCTTCTGGTCCGGGACGGAGGTGCCGCCGTTGCTCTCGAACCGCACAGTGCATTCGTCCGTCACCACCACGGTCACGTCACGGCCAGTGGCGGCGTAGCTGTCCATGCCGCCCTCGACGGCCACCTGCATTTCCGTGTTGCGGATCACAGAGGAACCGGAGGTGCCGATGACCTTCAGCTGGAATGTGCCGATCATGGTGGAGGCGTCCCAGTTCTCGCCGCCGCCCATGGACACGAAGTTCATGTAGAACGACCGCAGGCCGCCCCGCAGGGCGATGTCCGTCGTCTCGATGGAGGCCGCCGTCATGGCGCTGTTCTCCACCAGCTCAAAAAACTCAGGGTCGTAGCACAGCTCGTCCTGCATGGCGTACATGGTGTAGCCCTCGTCCGCGTCGGTACGCTTCAGGGCCAGCGCCACCGTAACGATATCGCCGGGGGCGGCCTGCTTCGTGTCGCTGCCGTCGATGGACAACTCAAATAGGTATGACTGGCTCTCGTCCACGGCCATGACCGGGACGACTGACGCCAGCAGCGTCAGGGCCGCCAGCAGTGCGCATAACAGTTTCTTCATTTCGTGGTTCTCCTTCTGCTTCTTTTTATTCAGAAATTCGTTTTTATTCCTCTTTTCCCGCGTCTCAAGAGACACATAAACAAACCTCCGAAAAACGGGGTATTTCCCCTGCCCCTTTCGGGGCAGGGGAAATCATGCACGATATGGACAGTATTCGCCCTATAGAGGGGGTTACTTGATCGAGGCCACAACAGCCGCAGCATCCAGCGAGCTGACAGTCTTGTCGTTGTTCACGTCAGCAGCCAGGAACATTTTCATGGTGGTCGTATCGAAGCTGTCGTACTTGGTGTTGTAGATGTTGTACACCAGCTGGGCGTCGTTGATATCCACCAGTCCGGTGCCGTTCACATCGCCGTTCACGTTGAAGGTCTCCGCACTGCCTTCTACCTCGGTGATCTTGCCGTCCGCTTCGGCTTCGGCCGTTACCTCTGCCAAGGACTTATCGGAAATGACCAGATAGGCATAGGCGTCTCCATAACGCCCCGTGTTCTGGAACATGCAGTTACCGTCATAGGCCAGCACCTTGCCTTCATCCAGCATCACACCTTCGTTCAGCTTGGCGGTGATCAGGAACACGGCTTTGCCGTCCAGCTTCACATACTCATTGACCTCAATAGTATACTTGGTCACGATGAGCTTCTTTTCCACGGTGACGGTGATGGTCTTACCCGCGACGATGTACTGCTTATCGATGGTGTAGGTCTTGCCATCGGCATTGGGGGTAACCGTGACTTTGTTAGCATCTTCATCGACTGCCGTTACGGTGTACTCATAGCCATCTTCCTTAGTGATGGTGAAGGTAAAGTCCTTACCCGGCTCAGCGGTCTGGGATGTACCATTCACAACATCGGCCGAACCGCTGCCGGTGAAGTTGATCTGGACCGCATTTGCGGTTTTGATCACGGTAATGACCACGTTACCGGTGATATCCTTGCCGTTGATGGTGTAGGTCTTACCATCTGCATCCAGCGCAGATGTGACCGTCTTACCGCCCGCGGTAACCGTTACGGTGTAGGCATAATTATCGGCCTTGTTCAGCGTAAAGGTGTAATCCGTGTCGTAGGTGGCCTTGGCCGCAGCGGTCACATCAGCCGCGCCGGTGCCGGTCACCGTAACGGTAAACTCATGGCCCACAGCGGTGATGGTGATGTCGCCGGTGACATCTTCCTTGGGAATGGTGTAGCTGCCGTCTGCATTGGCCGTCAGCGTCTTTTCCACACCGCCAACGGTGTACTTCACGTCCATGTACTTGCCGTCCAGGCCGTTTGCCAGCTTGAAGGTGTAATCCTTGCCAGCCTCAGCTTTGGAATTACCATCCACAACATTTGTATCTCTGTTCACGTTGTAGGTCTGGCCCACGGTGATGGCGGCAGAACCGGTCACAGTGGCCGCAGGGGCATTCTGCATGTTGGCGTTGGCCGCTTCGTCCACCTTGGCCTCGGTGACCTTTACCTCACTTGTGCCACCGGCTTTGCCGGTGAAGGTAAGGGTCAGGTCCTCGCCAAGGTTCAGATCCTTGCCGTAACGGTAAATGGTCAGGGTGCCGTTTCCATCATCTGTGACGGTAGCATCTGCGTCGCTGAAGCTCTTGTCCTTATAGGTCAGGACGTCCTTGTTGTAGTTGACCTTCATGGAGTAGGCGGCATAGCTGGTCACGTCAGTGTCACTGTGGGTGATGTTCAGCTTGACCTGCGCCTCCTCGCCGGTCTGGATCGTGGCATCGCCGGACACCGCTACCGTGTAACCCTTAGCCGCGGGAGTGTTATTGGTCACGGTAACAGTAGCTTTATATGTACCGACATCGCTCCCATCGAAGCTGCCGTCTACAATGGCCGGTATCTTAAGCGAAAATGTGTACGTTCCGGACGGGGTATTCTTGGCAACCGTATAGGAAGCCTTCCAGATCGTCCCGCCAGCCACGACCGTAATGGGCGCATCGAAAGTGCCGTCCGTCCAGTATGTGTGGCCGGTATTAGGATCATTCTCCATGGGACTTGCCGTACCGCCGGGGGTCAGAGCAGTAAGGGTAAAATAAGAAGTGTCTTCCAGCTCCTTCTTGGACCAATCCGCCTGGAAGCCAAAATACTCATCACCCTTGACGGAAATGAAATTTACATCAACAGTCTTGTCTTCTGTCCCGTCCACGGTGACCGAACCGCCCTCAAATTTGTAATCTGCCGCAGCTGGGACCGCAAACGCTGTCTGCACAGCAAGTGTGCAGAGCAACGAAAGGGCCAGCAGAAATGCCATAATTCTACGAATTTTTACATTCATACCGTTCTCCTTTTTTACCAGGACATTGCCTTATATGCCTTGTGTGCAGCAGACAGGCAGGCGCGGTTGATCATCAGCGCGGCTGCTGCGTTCGGTGTGCCAATGGCGCAAGTGGCCTGGTCACTCAATGCTCGGTAAGCTCTATGGCTCTCAGACAGGCAAGCGCGGGAAACCAATGTCGCATCCGTTGCATTTACAAGACCATCGCCGTTCATATCACCGTTCAGCATAACAATGATTTCGTCATCTGCTGCCAGTGTCGCGGTGAAGCTGTGGGTGCCGTTTGCGGTGGTGGCCGTCAGCTTCTGGTAAGTGCCGTCGGCCTTCTTCACCAGCACCACGCAGGCTGCGTCATTTTCGCTGGCCACGGTGAAGGCGTTGCTCTCGCCCAGCTTCCAGCCAGCCGCGGGAGCGGTGACCTTGATCTCAGGCGCATCTGCGGAAGTTCCGGCCTTGAAGGTGGTCACACCGTCCACGGTGGTGCCGTCCACGCTGCCGTTGCCGATCTTAATGTCAGACTCGGACGCGCCGGTCAGGGACACCGCCTTAGTGGACAGCGTGTAATTGCCCACATTGATACCGTAGGTATAGACTGCCTCAACGCTGCCGTCAGCTGCGTCACGATATGTCACCAGCTTCGTCACATCACGCTCCATGCTGTTAGCCAGAAGCGCCACAATCTTACCGCCTTCAGCTGTATAATCGCCATCGTCGCCCTTGGTCACCTCAGGCATTTCCTTGACCACCAGCTCTTTGACCGCGCTGGTCAGGGCAATCAGGTTGCCGCTGTCGTTCTTGAAGTACAATGTGCCGTACTCATCCACCACGGGGCTGCTGATGCAGTACTGCGCCAGAGGGCCTTCCGGCTTGAACACCACGGGTGCGCAGTTGCTCTTTCCGTTCTCGGTGATGCCGCCCTTCAGGGATGTCTGATTTGCGCTGTCGTTGATCACGCGCATGACGCCGGGGGTATAGTTGTCCATGAAGTAGACGTTCACGCTGCCATCCTCGGTGTTGGTGGACAGCAGGCCGCTGGTCTGGGGATAACCCTGAGTGGCGGCGGTGTATGCCACGCTCCAGCTGTTCAGATCCAGCACCGCGATGTGGTGGCCGCTGTAGGCGGTGAACTGGCCGTCGCCAGACACGCCAACATAGGCGCGGTTGTTATACACCACGGGGGTGGAGGTGCTCATGCCGCCCAGATTGATGGCCTGAGAGCCGGAGAGCTTACCGTTATCGCCAAGAACCTCGCTGTAGAAATAGCCGCCCTTGGAGGTGAAGTATACGCGGCCATCCGCGTAAGCGATGTTGGAGCGGATATCGCCGGTGTAGTCGGTCTTGGAATCCACGATCTCGCCGGTGAACTTGTCGAACACCACCAGCTTGGCGGTCTGGGAGGTATAGCCGCTCTGGCCGTCGTCGGTGCCGACGACCACATACTTATCGTTGGCGTAAGCACCGGCCCAGTAGAAGCCGCCCTTGCTGGTATAGCGCCACAGGGCCTCCTTGGTGGAGGTACCCTCATAGTCCGCCGTCAGGCACACGAAGTTGGCGTCGCCGCTCTCGCCGTTCCAGAAGCCCACATACACATACCCGTCAGAGTAGGTGATGGGGGAGTTGGACTGACCCTTCAGCGGATCCTGATAGACCCACAGAGACTCCAGTGTGTCGGCGCGGAACGCCTGCACGCGGCCCTCCTTCAGCGCCACGAAGATCATGCCGTCGGCATAGGTGGGCGGAATGATGGCGAAGTCGGAGTTGCTGGCCATATTGGCGTAGGCCACGGTCGCGCCGGTGGCGGGATCCAGCTTCAGCAGTTTGGTGCCCGCGTAGGCGTACATGTAGCCATCCACGAAGATGGGGGAGCCCACCGCGCCGCTGTCATAGCCGCTGCCGCTGGCGCTGGCCCACAGCAGCTCCACATCGGAGGACTCGGTCTCCGCGTCGATCTGGCCGGTGGGGGTCTTGACGCTGGTGATGGCCATGTTCTGGTCATTGCCGCGGAAGTTAGGCCAGAACGCATCATACTTCGTCAGAGAGAGCGTCGGTGCGGCGGTCAGCATCACATTCAGCACGCCCTCATTCAGTGCGGGCTGGCTGATGGTGCCGGTCTTGGTGACGTATCCCTTGGCCACCACAACGTAATTGTAGCTCTTGTCGGTGCGCAGGCTGTACACGCCCTTCTTGTCGGGGGTGACCAGCGTGTCGCCCTGATAGACGCGCACCTGCGCGCCGTCGGCGTTGGTGGTGATCTTCGCGTCGTAGGTGCCGATGGTATCCACCGTGTAGGTGTACACGGTCTTGACCGCGCCGGTCTCCGCATCGGAGACGGTGATGGTGAACTTGCCGTTATCCAGCTTGCCCAGCGGGATCTTGCCGTTCTCCAGAGCGGGGCTGTAGGTCACGGTGACGCCGTCGCTCAGGGTGGCGGCCACGGTGGGGGTCAGGGCGGTAACGCTGTCGGGTACCTTGAGCGTGTAGTTCAGCGTCTCAGGCACGAAAGCCTGATCCTGCTCCAGACCTTCCTCGGCGAAAGTGACGGTTTTCAGCGTGGGCAGGACGGTCAGCTTGAAGGTGTACACCGTTTCCTTGCCGTTGCCGCCCGTCGGCGGGGTCACGGTCAGGGTCAGGGTGTTCTCGCCCAGCTTCAGCAGACTGCCGTATTGAATGTACTCCGCACTCTCTCCCATCATATCTGTGACGGGATTGATGGTCTTCGTCGTCTCACCGATCGCGGCGGTCATGGTCGCGCCGGTCTCGGCAGGGATAGCCCAGAAGCGATAGCTGCTGTTCGTTCCGGTGTTGTCAAGGCCCAGCGGCACGACATGCAGGTCATACTGCGTGGAAGAATAACTGGTCGTATCCTGCTTAAAGTCGTTCGGGTCGACCAGAACAGCGCCGTCATAGCCATTGTTCTTGCTGGGATCAACCGAACCGTTGCACCAGCTATTCAGCCGCAGCATACTCAGGCCGTTGGGGCTGGCTGCCTTTGTCACGGTGACGGGATAGGTCTTGCTGTGGGTGCCGTCCTCCGCCGTAACAACGAAGTCCACGCGGCCGTTGGAAAAGTCCACCGCTCCGTCGGCGGGGGTAACAGTGGCGCGGGGGCTGACGGTGGTGGCAACGGTCACCTTGGCCAGATCCGCGTCATAGGGCAGCACAAAGTAATAGTTGCCGTTCTTGTCCAACAGAGCCGCGCTGTCGTTGACGGTCAGGCCCGTCAGGTCGCAGGCGTAGTCTTTCAGCGTCTCGAAGCTGCCGCACACCGGCAGATTCTGACTTTCGCTGTCGCCCTGCGTCCACGTTACGCCGTACAGGGATATGTTGGCATAGCCGTTCAGCTTGTCCACGAACTCCTGAGCCTGCATGGCGGTCAGGGGCATGGCGGTTGCATAGTCGCCCGCGTCATAGTTACCGATGGCGGGCAGAATGCCCACTTCCTGATAATACAGATTGCCCAGCGACTTTCCGTTGACATCTACACCTGTGGCGCTGCCGATCAGGTGACCCGCCACAGGCTCGGCTTCCTCAGAGCCGTACTGGACGGAACCGGTATGGTAGCTGTTGAATACGCCAGCCATATCTCCGCGCCCATTGGCATTGCGGTTTGTGTTGGCAATACCTACAAGGCCGCCCACGGTGGTCTTTTCCACCTTGACGGTACCCTGGTTATAGCAGTCCTCCATAATACCGCCCAGCAAGCCCACCAGGCCACCGGCCTTCTCACGGGCGTTGACGGTGCCGTAGTTGGCGCAGCCGGACACAACGCCCATCGGGTTTTCCAATGTGCTTTGATGGTCGCTCACTTGTCCCACTACACCGCCGACCAGACCGCCGCCTATGACAGCACCATAGTTGCGGCAGTTCACCAATATGCGGGCATTACCGGCAATACCACCGACATTCGTGCCGCCGTCGGAGCTAAAGCCGGATGCGTTTGGATTACCGGTAACATCGCCGTAGTTGGCGCAATTGGTCAGAACTTTGCCGTTACCAACAATGCCGCCTACCATCAATGTGGGAACCTGCCCTGCCGTACCGGTAGCGGTCACCTTACCATAGTTAACGCAGTCCTCAATGCGGCCAAAGCTTCGGGCTGCGATGCCGCCCACATAGGACTTGGCGGTAATAGAGCAACTCTCATCCAGAACGATGCTCTTTACCACAGAACTTTCGCCCAGCACGCCGAACAGGCCAAAATAGCTGGTCTCCGCATTGTTGTAGACAAAGTTCTTGATGCGATGGCCGCGGCCGTCATAAGTACCGCTAAACGGATTACGACTCGAACCGCTGGTGGTGGCTTTTGCAATAGGCGTCCAATCTGGTACGCCGGTCATGTCGATATCGGCAGTCTGCCGGAGATATTTGCCCGCCATGGTGTTACCGGCATTTACCACTGCCGCCAAGCCTACCAGATCATTTGCGTTTTTGATCAGATAC
>ERZ1032269.152-NODE-152-length-15209-cov-9.048700_pt1 | contig 15209 bp, 9 predicted proteins | sample MGYA00517878_ERZ1032269 | MGnify/ENA primary metagenome ERZ1032269 (study PRJEB33719, sample SAMN04261352) | wastewater metagenome | biome: periurban shantytown; feature: human; material: feces | host: Homo sapiens | place: Peru: Lima | collected 2012-01-15 ...
GTGTCCATCGATGACATCTGCCGCAAGCTTTGCATCTCCAAGAAGACATTCTACCAGTACTACGCCCAAAAGGAGGATCTTGTCGCCGACGTGGTGACCTACAATGTCGAGAGGAAGAAGGATGAGTTCGAGAGGATGGTCGAAGGCAAGAACGCCGTTCAGGTGCTTAAGGCCATGTTTGCCCTCGTAGGCAGGAAAAAGACCATGGACAAGGACAAGAGGATGGTCAAGGACATCATGAAATACTATCCTGAGACCTTCATCAAGCGCGCCGAGGATCGCTCCAAGGCACTTCACAACTTCTTTGTGGATTGTTTCGACACCGGAAGGAAGGAGGGACTCATCCGTTCCGACATGGACGTTGAGGGGGTGCAGCTGCTGATCTACATCATGCACGAGGGCATGGCCGAGTACCTTGACGGCGGCCACCGCATCGAGGGAAAGAAGGTCTCGTTCAAGTCGCTCTCCGCGGCCTTCGAGGACATCGTGACAAGGGTGCTGCTCACGCCGAAGGGTTTTGAGGAATATTCATCAATGGATAATTGTAAAAATAGTTAGTATAGTATGAAAAACAGATTGAAGTATCTAGTTCTGACCGCCGCGGCCCTGCCGCTTGCTCTGGCAGCGCAGGCCCAGTACCGGAATGACACCATCCCGAAGGAGTCGCCCAAGGACACCTCGCTGGTGACCCTGACCTTGAACGACGCCCTTCAGATCGCCTTGAGCGAGAATGTCGCCGTGAAGGTGGCAGACAAGGAGATCCAGCGTACGGAATATGCCAAGAAAGGCACCTACGCCTCCCTGTTCCCGCAGATCAACGCTTCGGGAGCCTATCAGAGGACTATCAAGAAACAGGTTATGTACATGGACTCGGACAGCGGTTCGGACGAGGAGGGCGGAGGCGGAATGGGCTTCCTGAGCTCTCTGGGTCCATACTTCATGCGCATCAATGAGCTTTCCGCCAAGGCCGGGATGGATCCGGTGAAGATTGAGCAGACGGAAGGCGGTTCCGGCAGTGGAGGTTTTGCTGTAGGCCGCTGGAACACCTACAACTACGGTGTGTCGGCCTCGATGCCGATCGTCAACGCCCAGCTTTGGGAGAGCCTGAAGATCTCCGGCCAGAGCGTGGACCTCGCCGTGGAGAAGGCCCGTTCCTCAAGGCTGGACATGGTTACCCAGGTGAAGCAGGCCTACTACTCCGTCCTGCTCGCCAAGGAGGCGTTCAACGTTTACAAGGATGTCTACGAGAACGCGGTTGACAACTTTGCACAGACCGAGAGGCGCTACAATGCGCAGAAAGCCTCCGAGCTTGAATATACAAGGGCAAAATCAACGGTGGCCGCCGCCATCCCTGATGTCTACAATGCCGAAAGTTCGGTGATTCTCGCCCTCTGGCAGCTCAAGGCCGTGATGGGAGTGGATCTTGACAGGAACATCGACGTGTCCGGCTCTCTGGAGGACTTCTCCAAGGAGATGTTCAGGGACATCAACGAGAACAGCGACCCATCCTTGGAGTACAACACCACCCTTCGCCAGCTTGAAATCCAGGCCGAGCAGCTTGCCTCGACAGTCCGCATGCAGAAGGCCGCCTATCTTCCGAGCATAGCCGCGAACTTCTCGTACAGCATGATCGCGATGACCAACGACTTCAAGTTCAGCGAGTATCAGTGGTCTCCTTACTCCTATGTGGGTGTCAGCATCTCCATCCCGATCTTCTCCGGCGGAAAGCGCCACAATGACGTGCGCCAGACCAAGGTGCAGGCCGCCCAGCTCGACCTCCAGAGGATCGAGACCGAGCGCCAGCTCAAGATCGCCATCCGCCAGTACCTCAACACGATGGAGACGAACATGAAGAGTTTCAACTCCGCCAACGAGGCCGTGGCCCTCGCCCGGAAGGCCTACGACATCGCCGCCAAGTCCTACAAGGTCGGCAAGAGCACGATCACTGAACTCAATGACGCTCAGCTGACATTGACGCAGGCCAGTCTGGCCCAGTCGCAGGCTGTCTATAATTTCGTGGTGGCGAAGTCCAACCTCGAGAAGACCCTCGGCTACGATTTCATCGACGAGCAAGGCAACATTGACCTTGAGAATATGTAAAAAATAAAAACATCAAGAATATGAACAAGACAATCAGGACTATGATTTTCGCCTCGGCCACCGTTCTTATGGCCGCTTGCGGAAACGGCAGGAAGGCAGACAACGCCGGGGCTTCCGCCCAGGTTGAGGAAAGGACTACCTTGATCTCGACGACGGTCGCCACAAGGCAGGAAGTGCCTCAGACAGAAATATATTCATCATCCGTACAGGCTTTCGCCGTGAACAACATCGCCCCGCAGACCGGTGGCAGGATCAAGACCATCAAGGTTGATGTCGGCAGTTTCGTGAACAAGAACGAGCTGCTGGCCGAGATGGACGCCGCGCAGCTTGATCAGGCAAGACTCAAGCTTGTCAACGATTCCACCGAGCTCAGCCGCCTGAGAAGCCTTTACGAGGAAGGCGGCGTGTCAAAGTCTGATTTCGATGCTGCCGAGATGGCTTGGAAGGTCAGCCGCAGATCCTACAACAACCTGCTTGAGAACACCTGGCTCCGTTCGCCTATCAGCGGAGTCATCACCGCGAGGAACTACGATCAGGGCGACCTTTATTCCGGCCAGCCGATCTTCGTTGTGCAGCAGATCACTCCGGTGAAGCTCCTCGTTGGCATCTCCGAGTCAGATTACACCAAGGTCAAGAAAGGCGATCAGGTCGAGATCACCGCTGACGCCATTCCGGGAAGAACATTCACAGGCAAGGTCAACAAGGTCTATCCTACAATCGATCCTACGAGCCACACATTCACTACGGAAGTGCTTGTCGGCAACACTGACAGGACTCTGCGTCCGGGAATGTTCGCGAGAGTGAAGGTCGAGTTCGGCGTGAACAACAGCATCGTTGTTCCTGACGAGGCCGTCGTCAAGATGCAGGGATCGGGCCAGAGAAGTGTCTATGTAGTTGGTTCCGACAACACTGTGAACAGCGTGATCGTCAAGGTCGGCCGTCATTTCGACAGGTATTACGAGATTCTCGAAGGCCTTAATGAAGGCGATGTGGTAGCCACCAAGGGTAGCTCCAGCCTCAAGGACGGGGCCAAGGTCGAGATTTCCAAGAACAACTAAAGAGTTTAAACTATGAGTATATACAGATCCGCGGTGAGGAAGCCCGTGACGACAGCGTTGATATTCGTAGCATTCGCTGTCTTCGGAATCTTCTCACTGATGAACACCTCCCTGGCGAACTTCCCGGACTTCGACGCCAACGTCGTTCTGGTGATGTCGTCCTACCCGGGAGCGAGCGCTTCCGACATCGAGAACAACCTCACCAAGGTGCTTGAGAACACCTTGAACGGTGTGGAAGACCTTAAGGACATCACTTCCAGATCGAAGGAGAATGTCTCCATCGTTGTCCTGGAGTTTGAATATGGTACCGACATCGACGAGGCCTGCAACAACATCAGGGACAAGCTGGATCTTGTCAACTCGTCGCTTCCTGACGGAGCTTCCGTACCGGTGCTTTTCAAGTTCGGTATGGACGACATGCCTGTGCTGATTCTTTCGGCGAAGGCGGACAAGAGCCTTATGGGCCTTGACAAGATCCTCGACGACAAGCTTGTCACTCCGCTTGGACGTGTGAAAGGCGTTGGTACCGTCAGCGTTTCCGGCGCCCCTGAAAGGGAAATCCATGTCTATTGCGACCCTAACAAGCTGGAAGCCTACGGATTGAGTGTTTCGGGAATATCCCAGGTCATCGCCGCCGAGAACCGTAACATCCCTTCCGGAAGCATCGACATAGGCACCGAGTCATTCACGCTTCGTGTCGAGAAGGAATTCAAGGATCCGTCCGAGCTGCTGGACATTGTGGTCAGCACGAGGAACGGCCAGACTGTTTATCTCAGGGATGTGGCCACAGTCATCGACGGTCTTGAGGAAAAATCTCAGGAGTCTTTCACCAACGGTGAGAGAGCCGCTATGATAGCTATCCAGAAACAGTCAGGAGCCAACACCGTCAACGTCATCAAGAGTGTCAAGGAGAAACTCAAGACGATTGAGCCCACACTTCCGTCTGATGTGAAAATCACCACCGTGGTCGATAGCTCCACGAACATCCTGAACACCCTTAACTCCTTGAAGGAGACGATTATCATCACCCTTCTGGTGGTCATGCTCGTGGTCTACATATTCCTTGGCCGCTGGAGGGCGACGTTCATCATCGTGCTGTCCATCCCTATTGCATTGCTCGGGTCGTTGATCTACCTTTACGCGACAGGCAACACATTGAACATCATATCGATGTCGGCCTTGTCCATTGCGATCGGTATGGTGGTGGACGACGCCATTGTGGTGCTGGAGAACGTTTCCACGCACTTGGAGCGAGGCGAGAAACCTACCGAGGCTGCCGTTCACGGAACCTCCGAAGTCGGTATCTCCGTAATCGCTTCCACGTTGACGATGCTTTGCGTGTTCCTGCCTCTCACCATGGTCTCCGGAATGGCCGGAATCATGTTCAAGCAGCTCGGCTGGATTGTCAGCATCATCATGATCATCTCCACGACCGCCGCGCTTACCCTTGTCCCGATGCTCTGCTCCAGAATGCTGAGCAACAAGCCTAAGAACGGCAGGCTCCATAGGGCGATCTTCGACAATGTGGAGAAGTTCCTCAACAAGATCTCAGATGGCTATGCCAAGATCATCGGCTGGTGCATGGCGCATAGGAAAACTGTGATATTCAGTGGTTTTGCTGTCTTCGTGGCGGTTCTTGTACTGCTTGGTCCCAGTGTCAAGACCGAGTACTTCCCGCACTCCGACGAGGGGCGTCTGACCGTCTCGATCGAACTTCCGGTGGGTACCGAGCAGACTGTGACCGGTGAGTTCGCCAAGGACTTCGCAGCCAGACTCCGGTCTGAAATCCCTGAGATCCAGGTACTTCAGTACCGCTTCGGCCAGGCGAGCACCGACAACGTCTGGGGAAGCATGCAGTCCAACGGTTCGTACATCATCTCGATGAACATCAACCTCGGTTCCATGGAAGACCGTAAGCGCTCTTCATCCGAGATCGCCGACATCATCAGGAAGGATCTAAGGGAATATCCTGAGGTCAAGAAAGGTACGGTCTCCGAGGGCATGGGAGGAGTAGGTGGAGCTGCGTCCGTCACTCTTGAGATCTACGGCTACGACTTTGACGAGACCGACCGTGTGGCCAAGGAGATCCAAGGCAAGATGCTGGACAACGAGAACTTCACGCAGGTTGTCCTCAGCCGTGATGACTACACTCCTGAGTATCAGGTGGATTTCGACAGGACAAAGCTGGCTCTCAACGGCCTTAACTCCACGACAGCCGCAGCGGCTTTCAGCGCCGCGATGAACGGTTCCGTGGGATCCTTCTACCGTGAGGAAGGCGAGGAGTACAACATCCGCGTCATCTACGACAGGAAGTTCCGTACAAGCACGCAGGACATCGAGAACATCATTGTCTATACTCCTGCCGGCAAGGCCGTCCGCATCAAGGATCTGGGGACCGTGGTCGAGTCCAAGGTTCCTCCTACAATCGAGAGGAAGAACCGTGAGAGGTACATCACCGTGACGGGCATTGTGGCAACCGGACACGCCCTCAGCGAGGCTGTGGCCACCACGAACGCCATCATCAAGACCACCGACATCCCGAACAACATCTCCACCGACATCTCCGGAGACTTCGAGGACCAGCAGTCCATGTTCCTGAACCTCGTCGTGCTGATGGCTCTGATCATCATCCTTGTGTACATGGTGATGGCCTCCCAGTTCGAGTCGTTCATGAGTCCGTTCGTGATCATGTTCTCCGTGCCGTTCGCGTTCACCGGTGTGATCCTTGGTCTCTGGGCCACGAACACCGCGCTCGGCGTGATGGCGATGATCGGTATCATCATCCTGCTTGGTATCGTAGTGAAGAACGGTATCGTGCTGATTGACTACACGATCCTGATGCGTGAGAGGGGCATGAGCGTTGTCGATGCCTCCGTCACCGCGGCGAGAAGCCGTCTGCGTCCTATCCTTATGACCACCCTCACGACAGTGCTCGGTATGGTGCCTATGGCTGTCGGACGCGGAGAAGGTTCCGAACTTTGGCGCTCGCTCGGTATGACGGTCTGCTGGGGTCTGACGATCTCCACGCTTGTCACCCTGGTGCTCATTCCGACGATCTACTGCTCCCTCGCCACCGCGCAGGAGAGACGCAAGGCCAGGAAGCTGGCGCAGATCAAAGGTTGATTCCTGTTCATTTGACATTTTATTTGCGAAAGATATATGAAATCGATATTTATATCATATAATCAGGCCTACGGCAACGAGATTGTCGAGCTGCTTGAGGGGTTCGGCCAGAGAGGGTTCACCCAGTGGCTGGACATCCAGGGCAGGGGAGGGGTCGATGGCATTCCTCACTACGGTGACCATGCGTGGCCTGAGCAGAACTACGCCATCCTGACGATTGTCCCTGACGAGAAAGTCACTCCGATCCTGGATGCGCTTCGTCAGAAGGATAAAGCCTATAAGGATCTTGGTCTGAGGGCTTTTGTCTGGAACATCGAGCAGACGGTCTAGCCGTCAGCGCCGCTCTTTTGTGCTTACGAAAATGCTTGCGGAGATCCTGCGGAATCGCAGGATTTCCGTAAGTTATTGTTATATTGTGCCGAAAATGAGTCCTGGCCATGACAGAAGAAAATGATCTCATAAAGCGGTTCGAAGGAATATTCATCGCCCATTATCCGGCAGTGAAGGGTTTCATCGCCGCCCTGCTGAAGTCGGAGGCCTACGCCGAGGATCTCGCCCAAGACATTTTCGCCAGACTGTGGACAAGACACGACATCTGGGCGGAAAGAGACGGCGGTCACAGCGGCTACATCTACGCGATGGCGCGCAACGCCGCCCTGGACTTCATCAGGAAAAGGCGAAAAACCAGCCCACACGGAGGGGACTTCCGCCCGGAAGCCCTTGATGGATTATTCTCCGAAAGCACTCCCCTCGACCCTCTCTACGCCGAGGAAATCCAGTTGCTGATGGAACTGGCCATCGAAAGGCTCCCGAAGCGCAGAAAAAGAATATTCCGGATGAGCCGTCTGGACGGCATGAGCAACAAGGAGATCGCCGAAGCTCTCGGACTCTCCACCAGAACAGTTGAGCATCAAATCTATCTGGCTCTCCGGGAACTTCGCAGAATCATCTTCCTGTTCCTCCTCCTGCATCTCATCTGAGCTTCCGCTTGGAAAGCCTTGCGATTATGCTGAAATTTCTGAATGCCCGACACCTTCCGGTGACCGGGCGACACTTCGGCGCGGATTGCCAGAATGGAGGTGCCATGAAGGTGGCTTGGATATAGTCCTCAGACAAATCCAAGCGGCTCTCTCAATAAATATTCAAAAAAGATTTAAGTAGTCGCCCCTGTTTATACGTCTTATAGTCAGTGACACTGATTATAACACTTCTTGAATATGAACGGGTACGCGAAAAAAATCATCTCTCTGTTCGTCGGGCATAGGTTTTCCAAGAAGACCACCGCACGATTCTATGACTGGTTGACGGACGGTAACCACGCCGAAGAGAAGGAGGAGGCGCTGAGGGAACTCTTCGACAAGACGCTCCTGCAGGCTGAGGAACCTGACCTTGACCGCGCTCTGGCCGAATGGCGGCTCCGTAGCGGAATCCTATCCACCCACATCCGTCGCCGACTTCCAAGGTGGCTCTGGCCATCGGCGGCCTCCGTACTACTGTTGCTGTCCCTCTCGCTGGGGGCGGCTCTCCTCCGGATGGCGAAAGACGAACCAGACCTCGTCCAGGCACACATTCCATATTCACAGATCAAGTCGCTCACCCTGCCGGACGGCACCGAGGTACGGCTCAATTCGGGCAGCACCCTGCTCTACCCGGAGAAATTCGGGCGGAAGGGGCGTAGCGTCTTCCTTATCGGAGAGGCGGGCTTCAAGGTGCAGCCTGACGCGAAGCGGCCGTTCGTGGTCAAGACGGACGGGTTCCAGGTCACGGCTTTGGGAACGGAGTTCGACGTGTCGGCCTATCCCGATGACAAGGCGGTCAGCGCCGTGCTCCTCGAAGGCAGCGTGCTTGTCGAGTTCGACAACCTTTCCAAGAGCAGAATCCTGCGCCCGGGAGAGCAGCTGGTCTTTAACAAGGATGACCGTGGCCTTCAGCTGAAAGTGCCTGACATTGAGGACGTGACGGCATGGAAGAGAGGTGAGTTGGTCTTCCGCCAGATGACCATCTCCGACATCATCACCGTTCTTGAGCGGCGCTTCGACGTCACATTCGTCTACAGGCTCCACGACTTCAGCACGGACCGCTACAGTTTCCGCTTCAGGGAGGATGCTTCCCTTGAAGAAGTGATGGAAGTCATCACCGACGTGACCGGAATCCTGAAATTCCGGATCGAAGACGACAAATGCCGCATCACCCGAAAATGATTGTAAAGGAATATGTCCGATGACCATCACCTCAGACACCGCTCCGGCCGCACAAGGTGCCGCCGTCGAGCCGTCTGAACGATAATAGATTGATCGTTAACGCTTAAAAAAGCTTTTCACCATGTAAAAAAGGACCCGGACGGACACCGCCGCCATGACCAGTACGGATGTCGTCACAGGCAGCCATTCAAGGCAACCGGTTCCCGCCAAGAGCGGAGAGGTTGCCGGCGAGCAGGCCTCCGTCCCGGATCCGAAATCAAGAACCACCCAACAATCAGGCATCTGTCCTGAGTCCCGAAACGCCGCGAACAATTTGGCGACAGCTCCGGCGCTTCAAAAACAACACAATTAATGAACCAATTATTAAGTAGTCTATGCTGCGAAATTACAAAAATAATGCGAAACAGCGGAAGCGGGCGACGGCGTTCATGGCCCTCGCCTGGCTTCTGTGCATGTTCCTGATCTCTCCTCCGGCCAGCGCGCAGGGAGATGTCAGGATAAACCTTCAGAAAAAGGACATCACCGTGGTCAGCGCCCTCAAGGAAGTCGAAAGGCAGTCAGGCCTCTCGGTCGGCTACAACGACTCCGCCCTTGAGTCCAGCCCTGCCATCAGCCTCAACCTTACGGACGCGAGGCTGCCCGAAGCCTTGAACGCCATCCTTGGCGGGACAGGATTCACCTACGAGATCAAGGATCGCTACATCAAGATCGTCCCTAAGCCTCAGGACAACCGCCCGCGGTCACGAACGATCACGGGACGGGTGCTTGACGAGAGACAGGAACCCCTCATCGGAGCCAGCGTCACCGTGGAAGGCACAGACGTGGGAGCGATCACCGACATCGACGGACGCTTCTCCATCGAGGCCTCGACCGGCAACGTCCTCCGCTTCACCTATCTGGGCTACCAGCCGGCAAGCGTCAAGGTGACAGAGAAGGCTGTCTACAACATCCAGCTGACAGGCGACGTGGACGTGCTGAGCGAGGTCGTGGTCACGGCCCTGGGCATCAGACGCGAGCAGAAAGCTCTGAGCTACAACGTCCAGCAGGTCAAGTCCGAGCAGCTTCTCGCCGTCAAGGACGCCAACTTCATCAACAGCCTCGGCGGTAAGGTGGCCGGTGTCACGATCAACAGCAGCTCCGCCGGAGTCGGAGGAGCCAGCAAGGTGGTGATGCGTGGTGTCAAGTCCATCGAGCAGAGCAGCAACGCCCTCTACGTCATCGACGGAGTTCCGATGTACAACTTCGGAGGAGGAGGCGACAAGGAGTTCGGATCAAGGGGAATGACCGAGAGCATCGCCGACCTCAACCCTGACGACATCGAGAGTGTGTCCGTCCTGACCGGAGCGGCAGCGGCGGCGCTGTACGGAAGCAACGCGGCCAACGGAGCCATCGTGATCACCACCCGCAAGGGAGAGGCCGGAAAGCCTAAGGTCACCTTCTCCACCAACACCGAGTTCGTCACCCCGTTCGTCCTTCCTGAGTTCCAGAACCGCTACGGCACGGGAAGCCGGGGAAAGTCCGACGGCTCCACGATCCTCAGCTGGGGGCCGCTCCTCAACGAGTCCTCCCGCACCGGCTACGAGCCGAGGGACTTCTTCGAGACCGGCAAGGTCTACACCAACTCCCTGACCCTCTCCGCGGGAACGGAAAAGAACCAGACCTTCGTCTCCGCGGCCTCCGTCAAGTCCGACGGCATGGTTCCGAACAACACCTACAACCGTCTCAACTTCACGTTCCGCAACAGCACGAGCTTCCTGGACGGCAGGATGCGCCTCGATGTCGGCGGAAGCTACATCATTCAGAATGACAGGAACATGACCAACCAGGGAGTCTACTCCAATCCGGTCACTCCGGTCTACCTGTTCCCTCGCGGCGACGACTTCAGTCTCGTCAAGACCTTCGAGCGCTGGGATCCGGCCCGCAAGATCAAGACCATGTTCTGGCCGCAGGGCGAGGGTGACCTCAGGATGCAGAACCCTTACTGGATAGCCTACCGCAACCTGCGCCTCAACAACCGCAGACGCTACATGCTTTCCGCCGCCCTCAGCTACGACATCACCCCTTGGCTGAACCTGTCGGGGCGTGTACGCATCGACAACTCCACGACGAAGTACGAGCAGAAGCTCTACGCGAGCTCCAACTCCACCATCACCGAAGGCAGCACCCAAGGCTACTACGCCGTGGCGGATCCACAGGAACGTCAGACCTACGCCGACATCCTCGCCAATGTTGACAAGCGATTCGGCGACTTCTCCATCGTGGCCAACCTCGGAGCCAGCATCTCCGACAACCGCTACGACGAGTTGAGCTACCGCGGCCCGATCAGGGAGAACGGTATCCCTAACGTGTTCAACGTCTTCGATCTGGACAACACCAAGAAGAAGGCCCGTCAGGAAGGATGGAACGAGCAGACCCAGTCCGTCTTCGCCAGTGTCGAGGCCGGATGGAAGAGCATGCTGTTCCTCACCCTCACCGGCAGGAACGACTGGGCTTCCCAGCTTGCGAACTCATCGACCTCGTCGTTCTTCTATCCGTCCGTGGGACTTTCGGCGATCCTGTCCGAGATGCTTCCGATGCCGAAGGCGATCGACTACGCCAAGGTACGCGCCTCCTTCAGTTCCGTCGGAATGCCGTACCCGCGCAACCTGACATCGCCTACCTATGAATATGACGAGACCACCCAGACCTGGAAACCTAAGACCCACTACCCGATCGGCAGCCTCAAGCCCGAGCGCACCGACTCCTGGGAACTTGGTCTGGATCTGCGCCTGTTCAAGGACTTGAGTCTCGCACTGTCCTGGTACCGGGCCAACACCATGAACCAGACCTTCGACCCGAAGATCTCCGTTTCGTCCGGCTACTCCACGATCTACCTCCAGACTGGTCACGTGCGCAACCAGGGAGTAGAGCTATCCCTCGGCTACCGGCACACATGGAGAAACGGCTTCCGCTGGGAGTCCGGCTTCACCATGTCCGCCAACAGGAACCGCATCGTCGAACTTGTCAAGGACTACCGCCACCCGGAGACCGGAGAGATCATCAACAAGGACAGGCTTGACGTGGGAGGCCTCGGCAAGGCGCGGTTCATCCTCAAGACCGGCGGCACCCTCGGCGACCTCTACACCCAGTCCGGCCTCAAGCGCGACGTGAACGGCATGGTCGAGATCGACCCGTCCGGCGGCCTTGTGACCGTTGACAACCTTCAGGACATCAAGCTCGGAAGCGTCTTCCCTAAGGCCAACCTGGCTTGGCGCAACGCCTTCGACTGGAAGGGTGTCCACCTGAGCGCCCTCGTCACCGCCCGTCTTGGCGGCGTGGTCTACTCAGCCACACAGGCGGCCATGGACCAGTACGGAGTCTCCGAGTCATCAGCCCTCGCGAGGGACAACGGAGGAGTCCTCGTCAACGGACGCACCCTTGTCGACGCCCAGACCTGGTACACCGCCATCGGCACCCAGAGCGGGCTTCCGCAGTACTACACCTACAGCGCCACCAACGTCCGTCTCCAGGAAGCCAGCATAGGCTACACCCTGCCGCGCTCCTGGTTCGGGAACATCTGCTCCGTACAGCTTTCCGTTGTCGGACGCAACCTGCTGATGATCTGCAACAAAGCGCCGTTCGATCCGGAGTCTGTGGCCTCCACGGGCAACTACTACCAGGGCATCGACTACTTCATGATGCCGAGTACCCGCAGCGTCGGTCTGAACGCAAGGATTAACTTTTAAAGCCCAAAGAACATGAAACCACACAAAATAACAACGGTCCTCATCACCTTGGCTCTCGCCCTCGTCTCCTGCACGGACAACTTCGACAAACTCAACAGGAAACCCTATCAGGTTGACAACGAGGAGCTTCAGCGCGAAGGCTACATCATAGGCTCCACCCTCAAGGGAATGCAAGGCCTCGTCGTGCCGACCCAGGAGCACCTCTACCAGTTCATCGAGGCTCTGGCCGCAGGACCATTCGCCGGCTACTTCGGAGCCACCGTGGCCTGGACGGACAAGTTCGAGACCTACAACCCTCCGGTAGACTGGCAGAACAAGACATTCTCGGATGTGTTCACAAAGACGTACCCGTTCTACCGCGACATCCTCAACTTCACGGACGATCCTGTGGCCGTGGCCCTTGCCAAGCTCATGAGGGTGGCGATAATGCACAGGATGACCGACATGTACGGCCCGATCCCATATTCAAAAGTACTCGCCGACACCGAGGGAGAGTCCCTCGCCGTTGCCTATGACACCCAGGAGGAGGTCTACCGCCGGATGCTTGTTGAGCTCGACGAGGTCAGCGCCGTCCTTTCGGAGAACCTCGGCCTCGGCGCCGAAGCCTTCCGCAAGTACGATGATGTCTACTTCGGAGACCTCACCAAATGGTTCCGCTTCACCAACTCCCTGAAGCTCAGGATGGCGATGCGCATGGTCTATGCCGACGAGGCCGCCGCCCGCAAGGCAGCCGAGGAGGCCGTCGCCGCCGGGGTCATCACGGCCAACGCCGACAACGCCTTCCTCACCGTGGCCGAGAACCGCTCCGCGATGGTGTTCAACGACTGGAGCGACCACCGCGTGGGAGCCGACCTGATCAGCTACATGAACGGCTACTCCGACCCTCGCCGCGAGAAGATGTTCACAAAAGGCCTCTACAACAAGAAGGAGGACTTCTACGGCATCCGCATCGGCATCGACGTGGCCAACAAAGACATCGTGACCGGAGTGTACTCCCGTCCTGTCATCACCGAGACCAGCCCGTTCCTCTGGATGAACGCCGCCGAAGTCACGTTCCTCCGCGCGGAGGGAGCGCTGAGGGGATGGAATATGGGCGAGGATGCGAAGTCTCTCTACAACACCGCCATAGCCCTCTCGTTCGAGCAGTACGGCGTCGCAGGGGCGGATGAATATTCATCGGACACCGAGAAAATCCCCGCCGCCTACAACGACCCTCTTGGCGCCTATTCCGACAAGACAGGCCCGCGCAGCAGGATCACCATTGCCTGGGAGGACGGTGACGCGAACTTCGAACGCAACCTTGAGCGCGTCATTACCCAGAAATGGATAGCCATCTTCCCTCTATGCGTCGAGGCGTGGAGCGAGTTCCGCCGCACCGGCTACCCGAAACTCATCCCGGTGGTGGAGAACAAGAGCGGAGGAACCATCGACTCCGGCGTGATGATCAGGCGCCTGTGGTACCCGCCTCTGGAGTATTCAGAGAACCCTAAGAACATCGCCGCCGCCGTCGCCGCCCTCGGAGGCCCTGACAACGGAGGCACAAGACTTTGGTGGGACAAAAAGCCATGAGGCCGCTTCCCTCCATCCGAAAGAGTGACACAAACGACAATCAAACAGATAATTAATGAATATGAATATGAAAGCGACAGCATCACCTGCCACCCTTCTTCTCCGCTTCTGCCTTTCGCTCCTCGCCGCCTGTCTTCTGGCCGGCTGCTCCGAGTGGAACGAGACAGAGCCTCTGGAGTTGAAGGTGAAAGGGACCAAGGAACGCGCCCCTGAACTATGGACACGCTACATGGAAGTCCTGCGTGACTACAAGAACAGCAGCCATTTCCTCACCTACGCCCGCTTCGACAACGGAGCCGAGAAACCCGTCAACGAAGGCGGCTACCTCCGTTCCCTGCCTGACTCTCTGGACATCGTGACCCTCGCCCATCCTGACAGGCTCACCGGATTCGACAGGGAGGACATCCCGTCACTTCAAGAGAAGAGCACCAAGGTTCTGTTTCTGGTGGACTATGCGGGAATGGCCGAAACCGAGCTGGGCGATGTCTCCAGACTCGGAGCCTATCTGGACAAGATCACAGGCCTTGCAGCCGAACTCGGCCTGGACGGATTCGCGTTCACCTGCAACCCGCTCTACTCCGGCACCGATGCCGAGATAGCGGCCCGCAAGGAGGCAGCCGCACTCATCGTCTCCAGACTCTCATCCGCCGCCGGAGCGTCCGGAACGCTGGTCTTCGAAGGACTGCCGGAAGCCCTTGAGCCTTCGGACATCGCGAAGCTCAGCCTTTTGGTCGCGCCGACAGCCGACCTTGACAACGTCGTGGATCTCAAGCTGATGATGGCAGGGATTCTCTCCGCCCCGGGCATCAGCAAAGACAAGGTGCTGCTCTCCGCATCGATCGGAGGCGAGATGGCCGACGGCAACAACGTCAAGAAAAGCCAGGTCCCGCTGATCATGGACTATGTCGCCTCCCTCGGCCCGCTCGGAGGTCTGGCCATCCGTGGCATCGGAGACGACTACTACAACTCCGCGATGAACTACGCGGTCACCCGCTCCGTCATCCGCACCATGAACCCGTCAAGATAACCCATAAAAAACAAGAGACATGAAAACGAAATACATAACCACAATTATCCTCCCGATGCTCGCCCTCTGCGCCGCCGGGTTCACCGCATGCGAGGAGGAGTCGATCGGCCTTGACACCGGCACACTCCAGGACGAGGAATCCTTCGCCCTCATCAGGAGCGCCATGCGCAGCGACCATTCCTTCTCCGGAATCACAAAGGTAGACCTCTTCGCCGCCGAGGAAGGCGAGAATCCCGAGACCGTCATCATCGACGAACTCTTCCTCACCCTTGACAAACCCGCCACCGGCGACGTGACCGCCGAAATCATCATCGGCGACACCTTCACCGAAGAATACCTCGCCGAAGTGGAAAGAAGAAACGCACAGGTAGTGGCGACCTGGAAACTATATGGTACAAATTATTAC
>ERZ1032269.163-NODE-163-length-14615-cov-7.718338_pt1 | contig 14615 bp, 25 predicted proteins | sample MGYA00517878_ERZ1032269 | MGnify/ENA primary metagenome ERZ1032269 (study PRJEB33719, sample SAMN04261352) | wastewater metagenome | biome: periurban shantytown; feature: human; material: feces | host: Homo sapiens | place: Peru: Lima | collected 2012-01-15 ...
GTATATGGGCGGCAAACATAATTTGGGTATGTCTGTTCTAAAGCAGCTCCCCTATCAAATCGAAAACCCAGTTGCGATTTTGAAGTCGAACACACAGCCAAGCAGCATTGTGCTGCTGACCGCGTGGAAAGACGGCGACAAGAGCATTATTGTCCCGCTACATCTGGACAAGCAGGGAGCAATCAGTGTAGAAAATAGGATTGCCAGCGCTTACCAGACAGGCCACATGCAAAGCTATCTTGGAGAAGCGGACAGCAATGTGCTCTACACAAAAAACAACGAGGACGTCCATCAGCTTCTTTCCAATGGGGTACAATTCCCCAAGGCGATGGCTGATGACATCCTCGCTAAGAACAATATATCACAGGCAGAAGCAAAAAGCAACCGGGATATTCTCTCTGAGGTTCTGTTTGGGAAGAAACGGGCGGATATGGATGCCATGACGCCGGAGCAGCAAAACGCCATATATCAGGCCAATGAAGCCGGAACCGTTGGCATGGACGCCACCGGAAAGGTGTTCCAGATCGACCCGGAGCAGCACATCGACCGGCGGCGGATGGAGACGGTGGGCGGCAGAGACGTGAACGCCTTCCAGTTCGACCACCCGGAGCTGCACCGCTATTATCAGGAAGCGGCCAACGTCCTGATCGCAGATGCAGACCTCTCCCTCCAGCAGCCCATGAGCCGCCGTTATGAGCGAACCATGGAGGGCAACGCCGTCCAACAGGCGGCGCAGACCTCGCCCCACCTGCGTCAGGCCATGGATGAAACCGGGCTTTCCCGTGACGCCATTATCGACGCAGCTCAGCGGATCATCACCGATCAGGGGCAAGAGAACGTGGCAGCGGCCAAGCGGGTGGAGCTGATTCTGGACGATATGCTCTCTCACGGCTACACCACCATGACCGGCGAACAGGTTGGACCCAACAGCGGGTATCTTACCGCCAAGCAGAGCATTTTGGGCGCAGGCGAGCAGGCGCGGGGCCGCGGTTTGGACGATGTGGATGCTTTCGACACGCCGGGTGACGCCGTGGCGGGTGCGGTGAACACGCCCTTTGATGCCATGCAGGCCAAGAGTGATGAGTTTTACCTGGTCAACCCCAACAGCGCCCAACGCATCCAGGCAGAACAGCGGCGGGCACCCTCTGAGGTCCCCGTTGTGAACCCTGACACCGAGCGGAATGTGGAGAAAACGGTCTCCACCATTCTGAACAGCCCCATGACCTCCCCGGAGATGGCAACCGTGTATGAAAACGCCATTGCAGGCGGCGCGTTCGACTATGATGTGGTGACGGACCGGGGCGCCGTGCAGCAGGCGCAGGCCAAGATCGCACGGGACGGCTGGCGCGAGGTGGCGAACAGTTTCGTTGCCAAGGCGGAGCTGGGTCAGCGGATCACCAAGGCAGACACCGCCGAGGCTATCAGCGCCTACAACCTTGCCATTTCCGAAGGAGACCACAAGGCCGCTTTTGAGCTGGCAACGGCCATTGCGGACGCGGCCCACGACAGCGCACAGATGGTGCAGGCCATGAACCTGATGAACCGGTTGACGCCGGAGGGCCGTCTGCTGACGCTGCGGCGGCTGGTAGACAAAATGAATGACCGGGCGGCGCGGCAGAACCGGGCACCCCGGCAGAACACCCCCGGCAGCGGAGACGTGGAAAGCGCACGGGTGGACTACATCGACAAGGTGACGGGCTTCACCCTCTCTGACGAACTGGCCACCAACTACCTGATGGCAGAGACGGACGCGGAGCGGGCGGCGGCGTGGGACGCCATCACCACCTCCATTGCGGACCAGATCCCCAGCACCTTCATGGAGAAGGCCAATTTCTGGCGGTATACCTCCATGCTGACTAACCCCACCACCCACATCCGCAACATCATGGGCAACGCCATACAGATGGGCGCACGGAAAATCAAGGACGGCATCGGAACCGCAATCGAGCGGGCGGTCATCAAGGATCAGAGCCAGCGGACAAAGGCCGTGAATGTTGACAAGGACCTGAAAGCCTTTGCCAAGGGCCAGTATGAGACAGACCAGAGCGCGGCCATGGGCAGTGGGAAGTATTCCGATGCCACGGCAGCAGGTATTGAGCGTGAGATCCAGAGCAAGCGGAAAATGTTCAAGGGGGAGGATGTTCTCTCCCGGTCTATCCAGTGGATAGGCGAAAAGAACAGTGAATTGCTGGATCGGGAGGATGTGCGATTCAACCGGAACGCCTATGTGGACAGCTTCGCCCAAGCACTGCAAGCCAAGGGCGTGACAGCGGCAGAGGCCCACGCAGGGACCAGAGCCGCAGACGTGGAGGCGGCACGGGCATACGCCATCGAGGAAGCGCAGAAGGCCACTTACCGCAACACCACAGCGCTTTCCGAGGCGCTGTCTCAGTTTGGCCGCTATGAGGGGGATAACCCGGTAAAACGGGCAGGTTCCTTCGTGGCGGACGCCCTGTTCCCCTTCCGCAAGACCCCGGCCAACATCCTGACCACGGGCCTTGATTACAGCCCTGTGGGGCTTGCCAAGGGCATCAAAGAAGCCATGTTTGACGTGAAGTCCGGAAAATGCACGGCGGCGGACGCCGTGGATTCCATTGCATCCGGTCTTACCGGCACCGGTATTCTGGCGCTGGGCGCTTATCTGGCGGCGGAGGGGTTCTTTGGGGCTACCCTTCACGTTCGGGCCGGTGACGATGACAAGGAGGAAGCCTTTGAGAAATCCATGGGCGGGCAGGACTATGCCATTCAGATTGGGGACAGGTCCTACACGCTGGACTGGATGACCCCGGCGGCAATGCCCCTGTTTGCGGGAGCGGCCATTATGGAATCCGTTCGGAAGGGCGGCAGCACCTTCGACGCGCTGGTGGATTCTCTGCTGGGTATGCAGGATGTTGTGCTGGAGACCTCCATGCTGTCCTCCCTGAATGACCTGATCTCCTATTGGAGCTACGCCGACAACAAGGTTGGCTATCTGCTCGACCGGGCGGCCAGCAGCTACGCCGGACAGTATATCCCCACCATCGGCAGCAAGGTTGCGTCCGTATTTGATGATACGGTGCGCAAAAGCTATGTGGAAAAGGGTTCCGGGCAGGTAGCCTCCGACGTGAATTACTTCTTGCAGGGGGCAGCGAAGAAGGTTCCCGGCGCACGGAATCAGCTTCAACCCATGGTGGATATGTGGGGCAACGAGGTCTCCAACGGCTCCGCGCCGGAGCGGGTGTTCCAGTCTTTCCTCTCCCCCGGCTTCCTGAAAGCGCAGGATAACAGCCCCGCCACGCAGGAGATCCGGCGGCTGGCGAAGGCCACCGGAGACAGCACCGTTTATCCGGCGGCGGCGGAAAAGTCCTATACGGTGAAGGGCGAGACCCGGACCATGACCGGCGATGAATACACCCGGTACGCCAAGGCCATGGGCCAGACGCGGAAGGAGCTGGTGGAAGCGGCGGTGAAGCTGCCCGCCTACAAGTCCATGAGCAATGCGGAAAAGGTGGATTACATCCAGAACGTCTACAAGTACGCCAGAGAAACGGCCCGTCAGCAGGTGGACCCCAAGTATGAGCCCAGCGCCAAGTGGATTGAGAACGCCAAAACGTCCAAGAGGGACATCGGTGTATCCACCGGGGAATTTCTGGCCCTGTACCAGAAGTACGGCAGCGAGAAAATGAGCGGGAAAGCCTACGAGAAGGTGAAGCAGGCGCATGATGCCGGACTTTCCCCCAAGGAGTATTTCTCCATGAAGGACAGGGCCGACGCAGACGAAAACGGCAGGGTCAGCAAGGCGGAGGCCAGCGCCGCCCTTGCCGGTCAGGAAAACCGGGCGGATCTGTGGGACATTATCTGCACCACCAACGCCAAGAACCCCTACAAATAAGAAAACACCCTCGCCGTCTGGCGGGGGTGTTTCTTTAGCTTTTACATCATGGACAGAAGCGTTTTCACATGGGCGGCGCGGTCCAGCATCCGTTCATGCTCCCAGTCCCAGACGGCCTGCATGGCTTCCGTGGGATGGAGACCGGCGTCCTTCGCCTTTTCGATATGGCGAACGGCCATTTCGTGGAGCTTATTGGCATGGCCCAGCTCCTGACGGCTGAGGTCGGCGTAAGTGCTGGCGTCCTCCGGGCTGTCCTCGGCGTGCTTGACGGCCTCCCGGGCGTACTTCTCGGCATCGTCCAGTTCTTCCCGGATCTCTTCGGCCAAGTGTTTGATCTCGTGCATAAGAGCCTCCTAACTCTGCTTGATGAGGGTGTAGAGCTTGTCCACATCCGTTTCATTCAGCGTGACGTTCCCAATCAGGGGGATATTGGTGGTGACGGGGCCTTTAGCGGCTTCGGTTTTCAGGCAGGCGTAGATCTTGTCAATATCTACGTTCCCCGCCTCGTCAAAGACGCCGAGGGCCTTCACGGCGGGATGCTCCAGAAGGGCGGAAAGGCTGGCGTCCAGATTGCCAAGGGCCATAGCAGCCCCGGCGCCAACGGCCCATTTCTGCCAGCCGGTGAGCTTCCCGGTGAATTCCTCATCCACATAGCGGGCAGCGCCCTGCTTGATCTGATCCAATGTTACCATAGATTCCTCCAATGACGGGAGAGAGGGGCGCTATGCCCCTCTCTTCTTCCCTCTTCGCCTCTTAGCAGCCGCAGCCGTGGCCGCAGGTGGAGACGGGGAGGGGGTTATAGGTGGACTGGGGCGTGGTGCCGGTGCCGGTGGTGATGTCCGCAACCATTTTGGGATAAAAGGTGGCGTTCGTGTAGGTGACAATGGTATTGTCAGCGCACTTCCGCTCGTCCCGCTCCCTGGAAATGGCCCCGCACAGCTCGTTCTTGCAGCAGTCCACGCGCTCCTGCAACAGCTGGAAGCTGTCCTTGGTGGCCTGATTGTTGACCGCCTGAGAAGCCAGCGCACCTTGCACCTCGCCCAGCTTGCCGTCGATGTACTTGTACATCTCCAGCATCTTCTGATCTTGATAGGTGTTGGCATCCCGCAGGGCAATGTCGCTGCGGAGTTTGGCGTTCTCCTGCACCATGGACAGCTCATAGCGGTTAATTGTGTGGTTCTCGCTGCATCCGGCCTCCGCCGCCATGCCAGCGGCAAAGGGGATGACGCGATTGCCCAGCAGCATCCCGCCGAGACCGCCCAGAGAGTTCAGGACGCCCAGAGACAGACCGGCAATGCCGGTGCCGAGAGCAGTGCCTGCGACGCCCTTGCTTGCAAATTCAGCCATAGAGAGATTCCTCCTTCTCTAAAAATACACCTCCTGTTTCCGCGCGCAAAACAAGCGGTGCTCTATGGTTACCGTACCACAGGACACCGCTTGTCATGGCTTATGGATGTTTTTTGTTTGGGCGGGAGATGCCTGCTTTATCCCGGATGGAGTGTAGACAGGCGTTTACGGAGGAACGGGACAGGTACAGTTCTGCCGCCGCATCTTCGATCGCCCAGCCACGGCGGCAAACAAGATTGAACACGCGCCGCTCCCGGTCGGTGAGATAGCGGCACTGCTCCATCTTTTGGAGCTGCTGGACGGTGTATCGGTATTTCATAATGGGCCTCCTTTACGAAGTGCCCCTCCCCTTTGACCTACCGATGCAGGGGGTCAGGACCCCTGCGCGTCTATCATGGCTAACAGCTTTTCCAGATCGTAAAAATTCTGTGGGTTCAGCCCGGTTTCCCGCTGAATGAGCCGAAAGCGGTAGCGGATGGAGTTATAGTGCAGGTAAACCGCGCCGCCGGTCTCCCTCACGTTCATGTTGTGCGCTGCATAGGCTTTCAGCAGTTTTTTGTCCCGATCCTCCATAGCTTACCTCCTTTTGTTGCGTGGGACGGCTGGCGATCAGCCGTCCGCACTGGGTTTTCGCTCGCCAATACTGCAAAAACCATCTGGCGGCATTGGTTCGTATGTTTCCCAGCAGATGGGGACGTCACCGGTTCCGGGTCCCCAATCTTTACAGTCCTTGCAGCGAAGTACCTGCACCACATCGGCGGCAGGCAGCTTGCCGATAGCAATTTCAGCTTCACACAACTTGCGATACATTGCGTGTTCAAAGCCTTTGAATGGCTTAAACTGCTGAAATTCGTTCTCTAATTCGATCAGCAGATTGACTACTTTGTGTTTCTCAATGTACTCATCCATCTTACTTTCCCCCCAACAAGTACAGTTTCAGCCACAGGGGGATGTCGGCGGTTAAAATGCTTTTGAAATAAAACACGATAAACGCAATGCCAGCGGCTATGACCATCGCCCAAAAGGCTATCATCAGCCAGTCTTTCAGTTTCATTCAGCACCTCCGTCCATCTTGGCCCCGCCACTTGCAGCAGTTCCGCCTTCGTCAGATCACTGGGTTTCAGCATTTTCCACCTCCGGACCTGACGGCAGTGGCATCCAGTGGGTGACGGCGACATCGTTGCGATCGCCAATTCCGATATGAACACTCCATGCTGCCCTTTCGGGAGCGCACCAGCCCATATAGACGCCCCATCTTTCGTGCCAATATGCGACAACGAGGACATCGCCACGATCCTCCGGCAGCCGCTCCTCCACCGGGATCCACCTGGGCAGCTGCCCCCGCAGCTTCTCGATCTCTTTTGCCTGCGCATCAATGATGCTGCACTCATACGCTGACGGCACCCACTGCGTAGGAAAGTCCGAGCTGTTTACCTGCGGGATCATGTCTTTCCATCCGCTGTCACCTGTCAGCGCCTCTACGATGTGATCAGCTTTCATAATTCTACCTCCTCCACCGACATCCATCACAGGCCCCATCATGGGCCAGCGTGTAATTTCCGCATTTCAGGCACAGTTCGTTCCGCAGTGCGTCAATCTCTTTCGCCTGCGCTTCAATCCGGTCAACGGCTTCTGTCAGATCATCGCCCAGCGTGATCGGTGTCTCCCACTCATTTGCCCGCGCCCATTCTGCGTGCTCACGCAGTGCTTTTACGAGGTTTGTATCTCTCATAGTTCCTCCCTTATATCTCCGCCCCATTGCTCCGCCATGGCTCTGGCGATGCCGGGGAAGGTCTTGCTTCGGGCTTTTGCCCGTTCCTCCTTACTTCCGCCGCAATCCATTTCCCAACAGGAGTAGCGGACAGTTCCGTTTCTCAGAATCATCTTTCGTCCCTTAACCGGCTCTACGATGTTTGTTGGCTTCAAGGGGAGTACCCCTCTTTCCCAAAGACAGGTTTTCTTGGTTACGGCGTGTCCAAACTGGAAAGGCTGAACAATTTGAGAATACTCAGGTAGACAGAAAATCTTGGATGGAACTGGATTTTCAATAACCACCCTCAGAATATCCGCATCCCAGAAACGCATAAACAAATCTCGTGCTAAGATACCCTTTTGCACTCGATCAGGCTGCAACTGACCGCCTTTCCAAATGTGCCTTGCCCCGGCGTTTGTCAGGTATGTGCACGGCGGGTGCGCAATCAGCAAATCCCATTTGCCGACGTCATGCGTCTCCCCGTCCATGGTAGTCACTTGCATCCCCTTGATGGCCTTGAGCGCATCGCCCTGGATATGCCACTCTGGGTGCCCGCCGGACGGCTCCTGAATATCACAGGAATATGCCTCATGTCCCAATGCGCGGAACGCCTTACAGACTTCCTGCGATTCCTCGCAGGCTATCAACACTTTCATTCGTCCTCCAATTCCCCGCCGCAGGCTCATATCCGATGCCGCTTTCAGCCGCTCGATGCCGGTCTGCTCCAAATCGCTCATTCCTTAACCCCCCAATTATTGTCCCGCACCTGAAACGCGTCGCCCAGTTGTACGGTGTCCGGGTAATTGTGCTGTGTGGTTTGAATGGCGTACTTGTCGATCTCGGTTGCATAGTAGGCGGTGATCTCCGCGCCCAGCTTGTCCAGCGCGATATGCCCGCAGCTCATGCCGTCGTACATGGAAAGCACTTTCACCGGCTCCTCCGTCAGCCCGGTAAAATGGCTCATAATGTAGGCAATCACGTCCACGGTCCAGCCGTTGCCCAGCATTTTATACGCCTGGGTGTCGCTGACGGGAAAGGCGTATGTATCCGGCACGGTCTGGAGGCGTTTACATTCCGTCACGGTCAGCTTGCGGATGATGTAAAAGCCGTCTGCCAGTTTGATGGGGTACTCCTTGCCCTTGATGGCAATTTTCCCATTTCTAACCTCGTAAACAGGCACCGACTTCCCCGCAGCCGTAACTACAAGTATGCTTTTCGGCCCCGCTACCATCCCGACAGGCATCGCCACGCACGTTTTCCGGTCCACGGCATTCCCCACCAGATTGCGGATCCCGTCTTTGTAGTAGGTAGCGCGTAGACATTGGGCTTTCCCCTCGGCGGTTTCATTTACCGGCACCGGCACAGCATAAAGCCCGGTTTTCGCCCCCACGCCGCCGCCCTGTCCGCACAGGGTCACGCTTTTGCCATCCGGGGAATAAACACGGTATTGCTGGCTGTCGAAGTCTGTGTTCTTAGCCTTACTCTCGATGGTGCCGATTCTGACCGGCTCCGCCACGCCCATATAGCCAAAATGCCCATTCGTTTCGATGTGTCGCAAAACATTTGACACACCCTGTTTTGTCGCCGCACTCGCTCTCAATGTGTACGCTTTCTCGTGCCACGTCACAGCACCGCTTTCCAAAATGTCCCGCAGGAGGATCCCACGGTCCGCCGGCTGCTCCACACGGACTTGGCTGTATGTGCCGTCCGGGTTACGCTTTCCCACCCAGTAGAGCCGCTGGCGGTTCTGCGCCGATACCAGTGCGGAGTTGATAAGCACGGGTTCCACGCCCAGCTCCGCCGTGATCTGCGCCCGAATAGTGGGCGACATGGACTTGTTGTTCTCGTAGAGAAAAAAATCCGGCTTGTACTTGTCGCGGGCGATACGGTAGTTTAGAAATAGCTCCCAGCCGATGCCGCTGGCCTCTGTCTCTCGGTTCTTCATCTGTGCGATGCTCCAATGTGTGCAGGGACTTCCGCCGATCAATAGTTTCATGCGTCCTCCACCTCCGCAAGCCAGAACGACTTTCGGCAATCAATGCACGAGCCGGAACGGAAGATGGCACAACTCCCATCTTTTTCCTTTTTTTCCCTATACGCGGCAGAGACCGCAAGCGGGCATATTACTATGGCACCGTCTTTTAAGATTTTCGCCTCCGGGTACTGCTCCAGAAACACGCTCTGGCGGGTTTTGATGGGGTGCGCGGCGTCCCACCGCTCGACAAACTTCACCGCCCCTGTGTTATCTCCTGATGTCCTATAATCGTTGTAGCGCATTTTTTCTTCGGTAGATCCCCTTTTGCTGAGACGGTCAACCTTGTCCAAAAACTCCACAGCATCCATCATTCTGCCTCCTCAATAGTGACCTCCACGCGGGAGGCCCCAGTTGTCTGATACTTTCGCACCGTCAGCAGTGCGATTGCGCTGTCATCGTTGTAGGCGTGGCCGTTCAGCGCGTCCAGAATGGCCTTCGCCACGTTGTCAGCGTCAGGGCGCTTAATGTGGGGCGTTCCGTCCATCGCAGCGGCCTTTTTCTTCGATGTGCTCTTGGGCACCGTGAAGAACGCCGTGACGGTAGCCGTCAGCGGGATGCCGTCCGCAAATTCCTTCCCGCTCTGGCACTGCCAGCACTGGACCACCTTGTCCTCGTAATCACGCGTTTTCTGCGGGGTGTAGGTGTGGCCGTTTTTCATAAACCGTGGGCGGCCCTTGCCCACCGGAATGCCGGGGACTGTGAATGTAACCTTCATCGCTTTTCTTCCTTTCCGTCAATGATGACCTGCACCACCCGGACGCGGCCCAGAGGCTCCAGCAGCATCGCCACCGCCTCCTTCGTTCCCTGCGTGTCCTCGCCATCGTAAATGTCAACTACGATCCGCATCATCGTGTGTCCCTCCTGAATTTTGGACAGTAGTGGATCACGAATGAGGATGCTACCCGTGTACCGCCCTTGCCCTTGCCGCCCACTTTCAGCACCCGGCTTGTGGGGGTGGCGTCCCAGCCGGGGACCGGCTCAAGGTGGTCGGACCACTCACAGCCGCCGCAGGCGGATGCGCAGTCCCAACAAAGTTGCTGCTGATACGTGGCCGCAGCGCTGCCCTTGGGGGCTTTCTTCTGCTTCTTCTCCCGTGGGGGATAGCGGCGGATCAGCTCGTCCAGCCGAAAATTACTTGCCATTAAACACCTCGCATATCTGCCAGAGCACACCACGCGGCGTAAGTCATGCCCTGCTTCTTCGCCTCTGAGGGGGTGGGGATACCGGCCTCGTGCCAGCGCTCGTGCTGTTCGCCTGCCTTGGCGTAGAATTTTTCCAGATAGGCGTCGGACGGCTCCGGCATGGGGGTTTCCTTCGCCTTGGGGGCTTCCGGTTTGGGCAGGTAAGGGACCAGTTCGGATGCGTCCGGCGGAAACCGGTTTTCCCGCGCCCGAAGGATCACCGCCTGTTTCGCGTCCTCATAGGCCCACGGCTCCAATACCAGCGTCCACGCCTCCAGATCCGCGGGGGTGCGGGGCTGCTGTTTGGAACTGGGGTAAAGTGTCTCAATCAGGTTAAACAACCGCTGGGTGTCCTGCTTCTCCATGTTCTTCTCCTGTAAGACTTCCGTAGTAGTCTCTAATTAGCTTCTAATTCCTGTATTAGCCTCTAATTCTTTTCCCCCTGCCAATAGAGAGATAAATATATATAATCTTTTCTTCTTAGGGGGGTGTGGGGGGGCGTTCTTCTTTTCTCTGCGGCTGCTGTGTGCGTCGGTGATCGTGCTGCGGCTTGCTTGCATCCGCCCGTCATCACTCTTTAGACACACACGGCAGCGTTGTTAAAAGGGAAGCTCCCCGTCATCCTGAATTTCTTCAAAGCCTCCGCTGCTGTTCATGGGCGGGGCGGCGGCGGTGCGGGCGTCGATGCGCTGAGCGCCCACAGAGGCCCACTCCGCGATGAAGTCGATATAAACCTTGCCCTCGTAGTCACGGGATTCTACGCGGCCCACAGCGATGATGGGATCGCCCTTGGAGGCGCTAGCGATCGTACGGCCCATGGAGCCAAAGCCCTTGACGTTCATCCAGACGGTAGTCCCGTCAGACTTGTTATAGGCCGCCACGGAGACGGAGCCTATAACAGTGCCGTTTTTGGAGGTGAAGATTTGGGCGTCCTTGGCGCAGCGGCCACAGATCAGGCCGGTTTTCTGCGGGACGCCCTCCCGGTTGCAGTCCGGTAAGCCGTTAATGAACATCAGGCATTCTCCTTCGGTTCCAGGGCGTCCAGCAGGGCGTCAAAGTCCTTGCTGAGTACCTTGCTGGCGCTGTCATAGCCGTGGGCCTTCAAGAGGGCTTTCGCCTCCTGCTTCGTCAGGCCGTGGCGGGAACAAGCAGAATAGAAAAATTTGACCTGCGCGGCGGTAATGGGGGCGTTGGGGTCCTTGTTGGTCATGTAGGCGCTGCCGTCCTCGGTGTCGCTCTCAATGTCCTGGGTGAACATATCGGAGACGCAGCCGAGGGACATGGCGGCGGAGACCAAAGCGCGCTTCTGGGCCATCTTGACCGCGCTGTTGGCACCGTCATAGGGGGACTGGGAGCCGGTGCGGCCCTCGCGGGTGTTGCCGGAGCCGTAGGACGAGGTGATGACGTACTCCTTGCCGTCATAGATCTTGATAAGGTCGCAGCGGACGAGGAAATAGAAAAAGCCATGCTCGATATCTTCCAGCTTGCTTTCCAGGGTGTAACGCTGGCAGAGGCCGTAAGCCACGGCCACCTTCTCCGCACCGGACTTGAAGAGGGTGGGGTTTTTCGTCATGGCGTCGCCGTTCTTCTTGCGGATCATGCCGAAGTCGATTCCGCGTTTCAGAATGGCGGGCGCTCCGTCTGGGGCGCAGATGGTGTAATTGCCGGAGCGGGGGACGGGGGCCACCGTCAGGGCGGCGGCGTTGTATTGGTACAGGGCGAGTTCATTATTCATGTGCGTTTCTTCCTTTCTGTGGCATGGTGGAGGGTAATGCAGGCCCCTAAGAGGCCGGGACGCGGCGTGACTATGGCAAGCTGATATGTCCCATCGGGGGAAAGTTTCAGGGCGTAGAGTTCGGCAAACAGGACGCCGCCGCGTTCATGCTGGAGCAGCTGGTAATAGCCAGTCATTTGAGCGGAAAGGGCGGCGTCATGGAGCTGACCGGTCTTGAGGTCTAAAATCAATGGCCTTTCGCGGATGGTGCCGAAACGGTCCAGCGTTCCGGCAAAGCCTACGTCAAGGCTCCCCATGGGGTGTTCGATAAGCTGCCAGTCCGGTTTGTAGTCCGCCAGAAACCGGCGGTAGGCTTTCAGATATCCGGCGATCTCCGGGGTTTCCTCAGGATCCTCGCCGTAGTCGATAAGGGCGCAGGCTTCATGGACGGCAGTTCCCCGGCGGGCGGCAGCCTCCGCCAGCCATGGCCGGTCTGACTTGTAGTCATAAGCACAAAAGCGGGTCACCTCGGTCACGCTGGGGAGCCGGACACCGTCAAGGGTGTAGGTGTGGGTGGCCTCGTCAAATATCAGCATGGGGTCCCTCCGTATACAGGACCGGGATGCCGAGGGCGTCGGCAAACAGGTCCATGTTGTTATCAAGTTCGTTCAGCAGGTAATCCTTGAAGCAGGGCGGGCAGTACAGCTCGCCGTTCGGAAGCTGGAACATCCGGTCGCAGTCATCCTCCGCGGCGGGGTTCATCGGATGGTCGCAGCGGGCACAAATGGGATAGGTTTTTCTGGTCATAGTTGGGTCTCCCTCCAGACACGGACCGCGTGGGCGATATCCGTATATTTTTTCGTGCGGTAGCCGCAGGAATCGCAGAGGACGAAAAACAGGTCCTCCTTTCCGGGGGCTACCATCCGTTTACCGCCGTACATGTGGCACCGGGGGCAGGGCGGTAATTCTGCCATCCGGCCACGGCGTCTGCGCATCAGATCACGCCCAGCATGTGGGCCAGCACCATGAGCAGGAAGCCGAGGAAGCAGCCGAAGGAGATCCAGGCGGAGAAGTCGGCCCGGTTCCGGCGGCGCTCCTCCCGGGTGCGGTTAGCGCGTTTCATGGCGGTCCCCCCTCTCGATAAGATCTACGATCCGCAGGGGCCACGCGGCGGCGGTGGCCACGCCGATCAGCACGAAGATGAACGTTGTTGTATCCATAGTTAAGCCTCCCCGAAGTGATAGCCTTGGCGCAGGCCGCCGTCGAAGGTGACCAGAAACCAGCGGTGCGGAATGTTGATGTAGGAAACGGTGCCGGTGCGGGTTGGGTGCTCTGCATCGCCCAGGCAAAGGCGGCAACTGCACCGGGCACCCAGCTCCGGCGGTGCGGGCGGCTTTGGGTCCGGCTTAAAGCCGCAGAGGTTGAGCTTGCTCATTTTCTGGCACCTCCGCAAAGCTGGCGGGCCAGCGTAGCGGCGGAGATATAGCCGTCAATGAACGTGAAACGCCGGTGAATGGCCCGGTAGTCCTTCAGGCCGGTGAAGGCCAGAACCTCTTTGATGTTCAAGAGGTTGCGGCCATGGGAAAAGGTCAAAATCTGTTCAAGATTGTCTCGATATGCGGGATGTTCCATAGGGGCCTCCTTTTTTGGTTTTGTCGTGATTGCGATTGATGGGGCGATGCGTAGCTAATCTAAGCCGCCGCACTTCCGAGCCTATCTATGCCATGCCGTGGCCTCGCCGAGCCGAGCTATTCCGTTGCATTTCCTACGCTTTTCTTTGCATTTCTCTTCCTTGGCTTTGCGCTGAATTGCTTCTCTGTGCGTTGCCTTTGTATAGAAAATCACTGCATTTCCGTTGCTACGTCAAGCATTGCTGTGCTACGCCATTCCGCTGCGATTCTGTACCGTTCTGAACCATTCCATTGCATTGCCTTGCATCTCTGTGCATTGCCTATGCTAAGCGTTTCTCCACTTTGCCGTCGCATTGCTGAACGATTCGCGGCCCTTCCGTAGCGCCTCGATGCAATGCTATGCCGTGGCGTCACATTGCTCCGCGTTGCCATTCCGCTACGTTACTGGAGTTCCTCCCAGGTGAACCGGCCTTTTCCGCTGTTCCGCCACTGGCCAATGCCGGAGTACCGGCCATAGTCCAGCCATTCCTGGACTGCCTTCTCGTGATCGTCGCAGAGGCAGACCACCCGGAACTCACAGGTAGCGCCTGCGGGGATCTCCTCACTCATGGCAAGGCTGATGCGCTCGCCCTGGGCCGTCTGCGCTCTCAGGGGGCGCTGGCACTCACCAATCGGGCCGTCAAACTCCAACGGGATCACGCGAGGCTCCGGGAAGATCAGCTTGTCGATTTCCTTCTTGTACGCCTTGATCTTCTCGCTGGCGGTGCCTTTGACCTTACGGAGACCGCCGCAGGTGTCCTTGAAAAAGCCTTTGATCTGGTAGTCATACAGGAACGGGGTGCCGTCCTCCGTCCGGGGGAACACTGTCATGGCCTTTTCGGCCACGGCATCAGCGCCCAGCGCGGAGACTTCCTCTTCCACGGTGGCGGCATCGGGGGACTTAGAGCCGATAAACTCCCGGTAGATTTCCGGGTTGGCGGGGGACGTGCCGAGGATGGGTTCGGTGAAGGTGAGTTTTACTTTCAGTTCTTTCATGTTGATTCTCCTTTTCAATGTTGGATGTTGTATATTCAGAGCGGTGGC
>ERZ1032269.164-NODE-164-length-14609-cov-10.116738_pt1 | contig 14609 bp, 10 predicted proteins | sample MGYA00517878_ERZ1032269 | MGnify/ENA primary metagenome ERZ1032269 (study PRJEB33719, sample SAMN04261352) | wastewater metagenome | biome: periurban shantytown; feature: human; material: feces | host: Homo sapiens | place: Peru: Lima | collected 2012-01-15 ...
GTGCGACCCATGCAAGAAAGATTTCATAATCCATGCATAAGGTCCTGCACCACTGCGCATAGTTTGGCATGGTCGCTCGTGGATGTGGGATGTCATTACATATGCATGGAGCAGTTTGACGCCGCCTGCGGGCGGCGTTTGCACGTGCATGGAGCCCGATTTTTTATTGCATTGGAGAGTGGTCGTCATGCGTCAAGAAAGCGACTTTCTGGGTCCCAAGGACATTCCCGACAACGCCTACTGGGGCGTGCATTCGGCACGTGCTGTGGAAAATTTCCCCATCACTGGCCAGACCGTGGCGCAAATGCCTGCGCTGATTCGCGGCTTTGCCTATGTGAAGAAGGCGGCTGCTGCCGCCAACCTGGCCATGGGCGCCATCAATGAGCAGCAGGCCCAGGCCATTGCCAAGGCCTGCGATCTGCTGATCGCTGGCAAGCACCATGACCAGTTTGTGGTGGACGTGATTCAGGGCGGCGCTGGCACCTCGACCAATATGAACGCCAACGAGGTCATTGCCAACCTGGCGCTGGAAACGCTGGGTCTGGAAAAGGGCCGCTACGACGTGATTCACCCCAATGACCACGTCAATGCCTCGCAGTCGACCAACGACTCCTACCCCACTTCGGTGAAGCTGGCGACCTACTTTGAAGTGCAGAACCTGCTGGCCGCACTGGCTTCGCTGCGCGGTGCCTTCCAGGCCAAGGCTGAAGAGTTCAAGGAGATCCTGAAGATTGGCCGTACCCAGCTGCAGGACGCCGTGCCTATGACACTGGGCCAGGAGTTCAACTCCTTTGTGTCCATGATTGCCGCTGACGAGCAGCGCCTGCGTGAGTCGGCTGCCTTGCTGTGCGAAATCAACATGGGCGGCACCGCCATCGGTACCGGCATCAACGCTCCTGTGGGCTATGCCGACGTGGTGACCACCAAGCTGGCTGAGTTCTCTGGCGTGCCTGTGTTCAAGTCCAAGGACATGATTGCTGGCACGGCCGACACTGGCGTGTTTGCAGACATCTCCGGCATCCTCAAGCGCATCGCCGTGAAGCTGTCCAAGATCAGCAACGACCTGCGTCTGCTGTCTTCCGGCCCTCAGGCTGGCGTGGGCGACATCAAGCTGCCCGCCCGCCAGGCAGGTTCTTCCATCATGCCCGGCAAGGTCAACCCCGTGATCCCCGAGGTGATGAACCAGGTGTGCTTTGAAGTAATCGGCAACGACGCTGCCATCACCATGGCTGTGGAAGCCGGTCAGCTGCAGCTGAACGCGTTTGAGCCCCTGATGGGCTGGGCGCTGCACCAGAGCCTGACCCACCTGGCAGCCGCCTGCAAGACCCTGCAGGTGAACTGCGTGGAAGGCATTGTGGCCAACACCGAATTGCTGGATGCCCGCATCCATGAGTCCGTGACCCTGGTGACCGCACTGAACCCCCTGATCGGCTACGAAAAGGCGGCCAAGATTGCCAAGACGGCGATTGCGACCGGCAAGCCTATCGCTGTGGTGGCTGAAGAGCTGGGCATCATGAGCCAGGCTCAGATGAAGGCTCTGCTGGTGGCTGACAAGCTGACCACGCCCGGTGCACTGACTGCTGAAGCCGTCTAAGCGATAACGCTTCGTAGCGCCTAAAACAAAAGCCATGACCGCAAGGTCATGGCTTTTTTGTTGTGAACTGGTCGGCAAGACCAGAGGAGCAGTGCGAGGCTTAGCCTTCTGTGCCGGTGGCCGCGTCATCGACCCCGCGCACGCTTTCGCGAATGTTCTTGTCACGCACCTTGTCGAGGTCAGACTCTACGGCGCGGCGCAACTTTTCGATGGCGGCATGGAAGGCGTCGTGCAGCTTTTCGGCTTCTGCATTGACGGCTACAGGCGGGCGACCGTTGGCACGGGTTTCCAGCACGCATTTCTTGCCGGGGGCGCCATTGGCCTTCATGGCATCCACGCCCGTGAAAAAGACCTCTACCCGCACCACGTATTCCTTGAGGCGGGCCAGCTTGCTGTTGACCTCTTCGCGAGTCCATTGTTCCAGCGATTCGCCGCCCTGGATGGTTGCGTCGGTATGGACTTGTACTTGCATGCATATCTCCTTATCGCCAAAGCCGCACCTGTGGTGCAGCGGTTGCGCTGGATGACCAGCGAAATCGTTCACGCGATGGCTGCAAGCGCAGTCTCGGTGTGTGGTTTTCTACAGTGTGGGACTTCTTTGGGCCATTTCAAGTTCGAGCTTGAAAGTTACTTGATATTGGTCAAACCTCCAATCAGCCAAAACGCTTCCTGCGTGTGGGCTGCAGACAGACATGCAGCGCAAGTACCAGCACATGGAGGGCTTTGTTGGCAGATGCGCACCACTAAAACCGTATGGCTGCAGTTCCTACATGACAGGGCGGCAGGCTGAGGTTACAACTAGGGTCACGCTGACCACCACCTCGCCTGCCCATGTCCCTGCCCGCCGCACGTCGCCTCAAGATCGGTCTGTCCGCCTGTTTTTCGCATGCAGACCCCAGCCGCCCGCTGTTTACGGGCAAGACCCTGCAATACGTGGAGCAGTCCATCGCGCACTGGATCATGTCCAGTGGCGCCATGGTGGTCATGATTCCCTGCCCCATGGGCGAAACTGCCAAGGGCGACGTCACGCTGGCCCACTATGCAGACTGGCTGGACGGTGTGGTCATGCACGGTGGTGCAGACGTGTGGCCCGGCAGCTATGGCGAGGAGCCGCTGCGCCCTGAATGGCTGGGCGACCGCGTGCGCGATCTGTACGACCTGGCCGTGGTCGAGGCCTTCAGCCAGGCGGGAAAGCCCATCTTTGGCGTGTGCCGCGGGCTGCAACTCATCAACGTGGCCTTTGGCGGCACGCTCTACCAGGACATCCTGACCCAGGTGCCCGGTGCGCAGGTGCACCGCAATGCCGATGCCTATGACCGCCACCAGCATGACATCCACATCGTGCCCGGCTCGCGCCTGGCGCAGCTCTACCCCAACACCTACGTGGCGCGGGTGAACAGCATTCACCACCAGGGCATCAAGCAGGTAGCACCAGGCTTTGTGGTAGAGGCTTGGAGCATTCCCGACCATATTCCCGAAGCCATCTGCCGCCATGAACCAGGCAAGAGCTATATCGCGGCCACGCAGTGGCACCCGGAATTCCACAACCCGGACAGCCCCATCATCGACAGCAGTGTGCTGCTGGGCGACTTTCTCACGGCCTGCACCCATGCCAAGTACCGCCCTGCAGACAGCCACAGCCCCTTCCAGATTCGCGACCGCGCGGCACGCATGCTGCGCCGGGCTTTGTTGCGTAGAAGATAAAAACAGAAGCGGTCAGCGCAGAAAAACAAAGGGGTTCAGATAGAAAACTATCTGAATCCCTTTTTATTCAAGCGCAAAAAGCTACTAAAACAGAAGTGGCAGGGCGTTTACCGTGGCTGCAGATACGCCTTCAGATAACGTCCCGTATGGCTTTCAGGGTGGGCAGCCACCTGCTCGGGCGTGCCCACGGCAACCACCTGGCCGCCGCCTGCACCGCCTTCGGGGCCCATGTCGATGACCCAGTCGGCAGTCTTGATCACGTCCAGGTTGTGCTCAATCACCACGATGGTGTTGCCCGCATCGCGCAGCTGGTGCAGCACTTTGAGCAGCAGCTGCACATCGGCAAAGTGCAGGCCGGTGGTGGGCTCATCGAGGATGTAGAGCGTGCGGCCCGTGTCGCGCTTGGACAGCTCCTGTGCGAGTTTGACGCGCTGCGCCTCGCCGCCTGAGAGCGTGGTCGCGCTCTGGCCCAGGCGGATATAGCCCAGGCCCACGTCCATCAGCGTCTGCAGCTTGCGGTGGATGCTGGGCACGTCCTTGAAGAAGGCGTGGGCGTCTTCCACCGTCATCTCCAGCACATCGGCAATATTCCTGCCCTTCCACTGCACCTGCAGCGTCTCGCGGTTGTAGCGCTTGCCGTGACAGATGTCGCAGGGCACATACACGTCAGGCAGAAAGTGCATTTCCACCTTGATCAGGCCGTCGCCCTGACAGGCCTCGCAGCGCCCACCGGAGACGTTGAAGCTGAAGCGCCCGGGGCCGTAGCCGCGCTCCCGCGCCGTATTGGTTTCGGCAAACAGATCGCGAATCGGCGTAAACAGGCCGGTGTAGGTGGCCGGGTTGCTGCGCGGTGTGCGGCCAATGGGCGACTGGTCCACATTGATGACCTTGTCGAAATACTCCAGCCCTTCCAGTGCCTGGTGGGGGGCAGGCTCCATGCCTGCACGGTGCAGCTGGCGCGCGACCTCGGCATACAGGGTGTCATTGACCAGGGTGGATTTGCCCGAGCCAGACACCCCCGTCACGCAGGTGAACAGTCCCACGGGAAAGTCCACGGTCACATCACGCAGGTTGTGGCCGCTGGCCCCCACTACGCGCAGGGCCTGCAGGGCGTGGTGCTGGCTGGCGGCCTCGCTGCCGCGAATGCTGGGAAAGCCGCTGGCAGGCTGTGCGGCGGCATCGTCCTGCTTGACTGGTATCCACGGCGTGCGCTGGCGCGGCACGGCAATGGCCTTGGTGCCGCTCAGATACTGGCCGGTGGGCGAGTGCGGGTTGGCCTTGACCTGCTCGAACGTGCCCTGGGCCATGACCTGGCCGCCATGCACGCCAGCGCCCGGGCCCATGTCGATGATGTGGTCGGCCGCACGCATCATGTCTTCGTCGTGCTCGACCACGATGACGCTGTTGCCAATGTCCCGCAGGTGCTCCAGCGTGGCAATCAGGCGGTCGTTGTCGCGCTGGTGCAGGCCAATGCTGGGTTCGTCCAGTACATACATCACGCCCGTCAGGCCGCTGCCAATCTGGCTGGCCAGGCGAATGCGCTGGGCCTCGCCGCCTGAGAGCGTGTCAGCACTGCGGTCCAGGCTCAGATAGCTCAGGCCCACGTCCAGCAAGAAGCGCAGGCGTGCAGCAATCTCGCGCACCACTTTCTCGGCAATGTCGGCCTTGCTGCCCTGCAGCTGCAGGCTGCTGAACCACTGGTGGGCTTCGGTCAGCGTGGCGCGGTTGACCTCATAGATGGCGCGGGCCTGGTCGCCATCACCCACACGCACAAAGCGCGCTTCGCGGCGCAGGCGCGTGCCCTGGCAGTCGGGGCAGGTGCGTATGCTGCGCAGGCGTGACAGGTCGTCGCGCACGATCTGCGAATCGGTCTCGCGCAGGCGGCGCATCATGTTGGGGATGACGCCTTCAAACACATGCTCGACCACGGTGGTCTTGCCATCGCTGTCGTAGGCAAACGGAATTTTTTCCTCGCCGGAGCCCCAAAGCACTACTTTCTGCACATCGGCCGGCCAGGCTTCAAAAGCAGCGTTCACATCCTGCCCGTAATGGTGGGCAATGCTTTGCAGCAGGCTGAAGTAGGTGGGGTTGCGGCTGTCCCAGCCTTGGATGGCGCCATTGGCCACGCTCACAGACGGGAAGGGCACAACCTTGTCCGGGTCAAAGTCTTCGCTCAGGCCCAGACCATCACAGGTGGGGCAGGCCCCCATGGGCGAGTTGAAGGAGAACAGGCGTGGCTCCAGCTCTTCCAGCGAGTAGGTGCACAGTGGGCAGGCAAAGCGGCTGCTGAAGATGTGCTCCTGGCCAGAATCCATGTCCACTGCCAGCACGCGGCCGCTGGAGGCATCGCCACCAATGCGCAGTGCGGCCTCAATGCTCTCGGCCAGGCGCTGCTGCAGATCGGCACGCACCTTGATGCGGTCAATCACCACGTCCACATCGTGCTTGCTGTTTTTGTCCAGCGGCTGCAGATCGGCCGCCTCCACCACCTTGCCATCAAGGCGAAAGCGGATATAGCCCTGGGCCTGCATCTGCACAAACAGCTCGGCAAAGTCGCCCTTGCGGCTGCGCGCCATGGGGGCCAGCAGCATGAGCTTGGTGCCCTCGGGCAAGGCAAGCATGGCATCGACCATCTGGCTGATGGTCTGGGCCTGCAGGGGCAGACCGTGCTCCGGGCAGTAGGGCGTGCCTGCGCGCGCAAACAGCAGGCGCAGGTAGTCGTTGATTTCCGTAACCGTACCCACCGTGGAGCGCGGGTTGTGGCTGGCGGCCTTTTGCTCAATCGCAATGGCGGGCGACAGGCCTTCGATCAAATCCACATCGGGTTTGTCGAGCTGCCCCAGAAACTGCCGCGCATAGGCCGAGAGGCTTTCCACATAGCGACGCTGACCCTCGGCGTACAGGGTGTCAAACGCCAGGCTGGACTTGCCCGAGCCGGACAGCCCCGTCACCACCACCAGCTGGTTGCGCGGGATGTCCAGATCAATGTTCTTGAGGTTGTGCGTACGCGCACCGCGGATGCTGATGTGGGTGTGGCCCATGGCATGGCCCAGATAGCGGCCGGCGTCCTCAGGCAATTTTGGTGTCAAAGCGTCAGTCACAGCGGTGCAGTCGTGGCAAAGGTAAACCAGCCATCATAGAGATTTGCACCTGCGCGCGTGTAGCAGGCTTGGTACGAATCGCAGACAATAAGGATTTGCGCAGCGCGTATTTTTCGCACTGCCTGAGTCTTGCTAGCCAAGGCCTGCGCCGCTGAGCACAGCGGTTTTTTATGCCGCCCAACCCTGGTTTTGTCGCGTGTCCCAGTCTCAGTTTGCTTCTTCCTCCCCTGATGCCCCAGCCGCCGTTGCGGGCAAGATGACCGCGCAGGAGCGCCGCTCCAGCGCCAGCCTGGCCCTGATTTTTGCGCTGCGCATGCTGGGCCTGTTTCTGGTGCTGCCCGTGTTTGCGCTGGAAGCCGCCAAATACCCCGGTGGTGACAACCCCGCCATGGTGGGCTTTGCCATGGGCCTGTATGGGCTGACGCAGGCCGTGTTCCAGCTGCCGCTGGGCCTGGCCTCTGACCGCTGGGGGCGCAAACGCATCATCGTGGCCGGGCTGGCCGTGTTTGCACTGGGCAGTCTGGTGGCTGCACTGGCGGACTCGCTCACCGGACTGATGCTGGGCCGCGCCCTGCAGGGTGCAGGTGCCGTGTCGGCGGCGGTGACGGCGCTGATGGCCGATATGACCCGCGACAGCGTACGCACCAAGGCCATGGCCATGGTGGGCGGCTCCATCGGCCTGATGTTTGCGCTGGCCCTGGTGCTCAGCCCCGTGCTGGCGGCCTGGGGTGGTTTGTCTGGCATTTTTGGCCTGACCTTTGCGCTGGCACTGGCTGGCATTGCCGTGGTGCTGTGGGTCGTGCCTGCGGAGCCTGAACACCACGCAGAGGCCCCGCGTGGCAGCGCTCGCGAGCTGCTGGGTCATGGCGATCTGCTGCGCCTGAACGCCGGTGTCTTCATCCTCCACACCGTGCAGATGTCCATGTGGGTGGCCGTGCCCGCCATGCTGGTGGCGGCTGGTCTGGCCAAGGATGTGCACTGGAAGCTCTATCTGCCTGCCGTGGTGCTGTCCTTCGTCGCCATGGGGGCCTTGTTTGCCATGGAGCGCCGTGGCCGCCTGCGTGCCGCGCTGCTGGGCTCCATCGCCCTGGTGCTGGTCGTGCAGGCCGTGCTGGGCGTGATGGCCGAGGCAGCCGCAGCCCCCTCGCTGGCTGTCATGGGTGTGCTGATGTTTGTGTTCTTTGTTGGCTTTAACGCGCTGGAGGCCACGCAGCCCAGTCTGGTCTCGCGCATGGCGCCCGCCCATCTGCGCGGTGCAGCACTGGGGGCCTACAACACGCTGCAGTCGCTGGGCCTGTTTGCCGGTGGTTTTCTGGGCGGTGTGCTGGCCAAGCTGGGCGGTGCGCCTGTGCTGTTTGCCGCTACCACGGCGCTGATGCTGCTGTGGCTCATCATCACCTGGCCGCTCCAACCCATAGGGCGCTATGACGCTAAAAAATAAATAGCTCGCGGCGCAATATTGACAAGGGGTTCAGGCTTGAATGGCTCTGAACCCCTTGTTTTACGAGCGCAAGAAGCTATGTTTTTTGAATATCCGTAGCCGTTGGGCAACTTCTTTTCCCCAAGGGAAGCTACGGGCGTGCAGGCACTCACAACATGCGCTAAGCTGCGCTCCTGCAGTCATTCCGGGGGGTGCTGCAATCACTATCTGGCACGGGAACTCCCCCATCAACGCCCGTGCTACCACTGAACCAAAGGTATTCACCATGGCATCTGTCAACAAAGTCATTCTCGTCGGCAACCTGGGGCGCGACCCCGAAATGCGCACCTTCCCCAGCGGAGATCAGGTTGCCAACGTCACCATCGCCACGACCGACCGCTGGCGCGACAAGAACACCGGCGAAAACAAGGAAGCCACCGAGTGGCACCGCGTGGTGTTCAACGGCCGTCTGGCTGAAATCGTGGGCCAGTACCTGCGCAAGGGCAGCCAGGTCTACGTAGAAGGCAGCCTGCGTACCCGCAAGTGGACGGACCAGCAAGGCATCGAGCGCTACAGCACCGAAATCCGCGCCGACAGCATGCAGATGCTCGGCGGCCGCCAGGGTGGCGGCATGGGCGGCCAAAACCAGGGCTATGGCGATGACGCAGGCTATGGCGACAACGGCGGTTATGCAGCACCTGCACCCCGCCGCCCCGCAGCGCCTGCTCCCCGCCCTGCAGCACCCCAGCAGCAGGCCCCTGCCGCCGCACCAGCGCCCATGGCACCTCCTCCCCAGCGTGCAGCATCTGGCTTTGACGACATGGATGACGACATCCCGTTCTAAGGCCAGCGTTCGTCCGCATGCATCTAGCGCAAAAGCCGCTCGGGTTCTGCACCCGGGCGGCTTTTTTGTTTAGCCCCCGCTGGCAGGGAAATGACGCAGATAGTCGGCAGTGATAGCTTCAAAACGCGCGGGTTGCACCCATGCATGCCCATGTGCTGCAACGGCGTTCGCATAGCTCCATTGCGCCACACGGGTCATGACTTCAACGTCACTGGTAACACCTGTTTCTTCTGAAATTGCTGCCAAGTCATCAGCACGTTTATCCAGTCTTTCCAGCCAGTGTTGCAGGTGCTGTTCCGCAGCTAAAGCATTCGATTTGCTGCGGTTGCAACGGGCGTGTGCAAGCACGAAGTTTTGTCCTATATCCCGTGGATACTGGGAAAAGGGAATGAAGTGGTCCACATCGGCTTGGGAGAGACGTTCTCCGCGATAAAAGCACTGGTGCCCATCCAGTTTCAGCAGCGCTGCGCAGACCTCGTCCAGGGTTTTGCGTTGCGTTTCAAAGAGAAAACTCTCCAGGTCTCCTGCGTCACCCAGGATGGGACGGTTGCGGTCGTTCTTCTTGATGTGTTCGACCCAATGTGACCGGGCCAGATGCTGCACCAGCGGATAAAAACGGCGCAGATAGAAAGGCACGCCCGGCAGCAGGCGAACAACCCCGTGCCTACGCTCATAAAGAAATGCGGTGGTGGTGCCGCCAAAGTTCTGCAGGTATTTCAGCGGCTGTGCAGAAACAGTGGTGACGACCTTGGAAACCAACTTCTCAAACTGCGGATGCTTGCTGGCCTGGACAAAGGTGGGATTGCCGTGGTCTTGTTTGAAATCTTGGATGGCAGTAATCACCGCTGCTTGCTGTTCACCCAGGTTTTGGTGCAGTACACCCGCCGTGAGGTGTGGTTTGCCGGTGCTGTAGGGTAGTGCCTGGAACCAGTAGTTTTGAATGAAACGGCGGGCGATTTGGCGAAGGGACAGTTCCAGCCCGTTGCCATTGTCACCACCCAACTCCACGGCCAGATCCGCCAGAGCAATCAGTAGCGAAAACTTGTAGGTCGCAACAAAGTCGCCTTCGGCAAACAGGCGTTGTAGCTGATTCAGAAATTCCAGCTGCGCATCGGCATCTGGCGGAGGTAAAGCGTGTGCCATGGTCACTTTTGCGTCCAGTAATCAGCCTTCTCGGGAATGATCCAGCGCACCCCGCCACGGGGATCGGTACGGTCACCTGCAAAGCGCGGAATAAGGTGAATATGCAGATGAGGCACGGTTTGTCCGGCGGCTTGCCCATCGTTAATGCCGATGTTGAATCCATCAGGTTGGAACTCTTGCATGGCAGCTTTCTGGGCCTCATCCAGCAGTTTCAAAAGTGCGCTGCGTTCGGTGTCTGTAATGTCAAAGAACGAACCCACGTGGCGTTTGGGAATGATCAAGCTATGACCGGGCGAGATCGGAAAACCATCGCGTATCCACAGCGCGTGCGCATTGCTTCCAAGGATGCGCGTGGGTGGCAAAGAGCAAAAGGGGCAGTTGGTTGACGTCATTTCAAATACGGATGCAGAGAGATCGGCAGCAGCATAAGAGCTTCTTTCCGCAGCGCCAACATGCGGTGTGGGGTGTACGACACCTTGTATGAAAGCAGTGAATAAACAAAAAGGCTTGAAGCCTTTTGGGGCTCCAAGCCTTATGCAGCTTGCGCTGATAGCTCTAATTTTTGAAAAAAATTAGGCGTCAATATTCCCCGCCCTGAGCGCGTTGTCTTCAATGAAGTTGCGGCGTGGCTCCACTTCGTCGCCCATCAGCATGGTGAACACGCGGTCGGCTTCGATGGCGTCGTTGATCTTGACCTGCAGCAGGCTGCGCACATTGGGGTCCATGGTGGTTTCCCACAGCTGCTCGGGGTTCATTTCACCCAGGCCCTTGTAGCGCTGGCGTGCGGTGGTGCGCTCGGCTTCGGCGATCAGCCAGCGCATGGCCTGGCGGAAGTCGCTGACCTTTTCGGTCTTGGCCTTTTCGCCTTCACCGCGTGTGACCTTGGCGCCTTCGGCCAGCAGACCGGCAAAGCTGTCCGCCTCGGCAGACAGGGCGGCGTAGTCCTGGCTGCGCACAAAGTCCTGCGTGAGGATGGAGCTCTTGATGTTGCCGTGGTGGTGGCGGCTGATGCGCAGGATGGGGTTCTCGGTGTGTGGGTCGAGTTCCGCAGTCACGGCAGCAGGCACGCCGGTGGTGGTCAGTTCGCGCAGCTTGGCTTCCAGCACGGGGGCGCAGGCCTGGGCGTCTTCCAGCGTGTCGAGCTTGATCTTCACGCCATCGGCAATGGCGCGCAGGGCTTCGGTGTCCAGGAAGTGCGACAGGCGCTCAATGACCATTTCTGCGGCCAGGTGCATGTCGGCCAGCTTGGCCAGCTCTTCGCCTTCGATGGTGCGAGGCGCAGCGCCGCCGGTGGTGACGGATGCGTTATTCAGCGCGATCTTGAGCAGGTACTTGTTCAGCGCGGGGCCGTCTTTCAGGTACAGCTCTTCCTTGCCGTTCTTGACTTTGTACAGCGGTGGCTGGGCGATGTAGATGTGGCCACGCTCGACCAGCTCAGGCATCTGGCGGTAGAAGAAGGTCAGCAGCAGGGTACGGATGTGGGCACCGTCCACGTCCGCGTCGGTCATGATGATGATGCGGTGGTAGCGCAGCTTGTCGGGGTTGTAGTCGTCCGAGTTGCTCTTGCCAGACTCTGCCGTGGCCTTGCCAATGCCGGTGCCCAGAGCGGTAATCAGGGTGATGATTTCCTGGCTGGACAGCAGCTTTTCGTAGCGGGCTTTTTCCACGTTCAGGATCTTGCCGCGCAGGGGCAGGATGGCCTGGAACTTGCGGTCACGGCCCTGCTTGGCGGAGCCACCGGCGGAGTCACCCTCCACGATGTAGATTTCGCACAGCGCGGGGTCTTTTTCCTGGCAGTCGGCCAGCTTGCCGGGCAGGCCCATGCCGTCCAGCACGCCCTTGCGGCGGGTCATTTCACGGGCCTTGCGCGCAGCTTCACGGGCGCGGGCAGCTTCAATGATCTTGCCGCACAGAATCTTGGCGTCGTTGGGGTTTTCTTCCAGGTACTCGGTCAGTGTCTTGGCGACGATGTCTTCCACCGGCGCACGCACTTCGGAGCTGACCAGCTTGTCCTTGGTCTGGCTGGAGAACTTGGGTTCAGGCACCTTCACGCTCAGCACCGCGCACAGGCCTTCGCGCATGTCGTCGCCAGAGACTTCGACCTTGGCCTTCTTGGCCAGTTCATTGTCGGCAATGTACTTGCCGATCACGCGGGTCATGGCCGCGCGCAGGCCGGTCAGGTGGGTACCACCGTCACGCTGCGGGATGTTGTTGGTAAAGCACAGGACTTGCTCGTTGTAGCCATCGTTCCACTGCATGGCCACTTCCACACCGATTTCGGTGCCGGGAATGCCGCCGTAGGTGTCGGCTGGGCGCGAACCTGTGGCGTAGAAGGCTGTGGGGTGCAACACCTTTTTGTTGGTGTTGATGAAGTCCACAAAGCCCTTGACGCCACCGGCGCCGGAGAAGTCGTCTTCCTTGCCGTCGCGCTCGTCCTTGAGGCGAATGCGCACGCCGTTGTTCAGGAAGGACAGTTCACGCAGACGCTTGGCCAGCACTTCGTAGCGGAACTCAAAGTTCTCCTTGAAGATTTCCTGGTCAGGCAGGAAGTGCACCTTGGTGCCGCGCTTGTCGGTCTCGCCCACGATGCGCATGGGCGAGGTTTCAACGCCGTCCACTACTTCGATCAGGCGGTTTTGTACAAAGCCGCGCGAGAAGTCGATCTCATGCACCTTGCCGTCGCGGCGCACGGTGAGCTTGAGCCACACGGACAGCGCGTTCACGCAGGACACGCCCACGCCGTGCAGACCGCCGGAGACCTTGTAGCTGTTCTGGTTGAACTTGCCGCCCGCGTGCAGTTCGGTCAGGGCGATTTCTGCGGCCGAGCGCTTGGGCTCGTGCTTGTCGTCCATCTTCACGCCGGTGGGAATGCCGCGGCCGTTGTCGATGACGGACAGCGAGCCATCGGCATGGATGGTCACCAGGATGTCATCGCAGTGGCCTGCCAGTGCTTCGTCGATGGAGTTGTCCACCACTTCGAACACCAGGTGGTGCAGGCCCGTGCCATCGGAGGTGTCGCCGATGTACATGCCGGGGCGCTTGCGCACGGCCTCCAGGCCTTCCAGGATCTGGATGGCACCTTCGCCGTAGCCGGTGTCAGCGGGCGCTGCGGGTGCTGTGGTCTGGTTTTCTGGCTTGTTCTCGTCGGTCATGAAGTTGCCTTACTGCTACAAACTCAAGAGCTGTTTGCGCTTGGTTTGCCTGGGAAATACCAATAAATCGTTTCAAAAAGAAGCGCTGGCAAGCGCCAGCAGCTACTTTTTTTGAGAAGTGATCAGACTATCACGCCTGATCCGGTGACGCATCAAATGCGCATGGGCATGACAACGTACTTGAAGTTGTCGTTGCCGGGGATGGTGATCAGCGCGGAGCTGTTGCTGTCCTGCAGGTCGATCTTGACCATGTCCTGCGACATATTGGACAGCACGTCCAGCAGGTAGGTGACGTTGAAGCCGATGTCGATGGCGTCGCTGCCGTAGTCGATATCGAGTTCGTCCACCGCCTCTTCCTGGTCGGCGTTGTTGGATGCCACACGCAGCGTGCCAGGCTCAATCGTCAGGCGCACGCCCTTGAACTTGTCGCTGGTCATGATGGCCGTGCGCTGCAGCGAAGCCAGCAGCGGTGCGCGGCCCAGGGTGACGCTGTTCTGGTGGTTGCGTGGAATCACGCGGTTGTAGTCAGGGAACTTGCCCTCGACCAGCTTGGTCACGAACTCCATGCCGCCAAAGGTGAACTTGGCCTGGTTGTTCGCAAACTGCATTTCGATGCGGGGCGAGTTCTCGCCACCCACGTCACTCAGCAGGCGCTGCAGCTCCAGCACGGTCTTGCGGGGCAGGATGACTTCCTGCTTCTCGCCCACGTCCACGTCCAGCTCGGCGCTGGCCCAGGCCAGGCGGTGACCATCGGTGGCCACCAGGCTCAGCGTATTGCCTTCGGCCACGAACAGAATGCCGTTGAGGTAGTAGCGAATGTCCTGCACCGCCATGGCAAACGAGACCTGGCCCATCAGGTCCTTGAGTACCTTCTGGGGCACGCTGAAGGCAGGGCCAAAGTTGGCCGCTTCCTGCACCAGCGGAAAGTCTTCAGCGGGCAGGGTCTGCAGCGTGAAGCGGCTCTTGCCGCCCTTCAAAATCATCTTGGACTGCTGCGACTCCAGGGCCACGGTCTGGTCGCCGGGCATGGTCTTGAGAATGTCGATGAGCTTGCGCGCGCCGATGGTGGTCGCGAAGTCACCCGTGTCGCCACCGAGTTCTGCGGTGGTGCGAATCTGGATTTCCAGATCGCTGGTGGTAAATTGCATGGCGTTGCCGGTCTTTTTGATCAGCACGTTCGCCAGGATGGGCAGGGTGTGGCGGCGTTCAACAATGCCGGACACCGATTGCAGGACCGCGAGAACTTTGTCTTGTGTGGCTTTCAGGACGATCATGTCAACCTCTGAGTTTTCAGGATGCGGGTGTCTTGGGATTGAGCAGCGGCGTCACTTTAGCGCCCCCTCTTGCCACTCAAAACCCCCTCATTTTGCCCGGTAGGCCCGGGCTGGACGAGGGTAATTCCATCAGCCTTTGAGCGTTTGCTCCAGCACATGCAATTGCTGGTTCAGCTCGGTCTGTTGCTGTCGCTCGGCGGCAATCTTGCGCACCGCGTGCAGCACTGTGGTGTGGTCGCGACCACCGAACAGCTCGCCAATTTCGGGCAGGCTCTTCTGGGTCAGTTCCTTGGCCAGGTACATGGCGATCTGGCGCGGACGGGCAATCGACGCGGGGCGCTTCTTGCTGTACATATCCGCCACCTTGATCTTGTAGT
>ERZ1032269.170-NODE-170-length-14404-cov-16.703185_pt1 | contig 14404 bp, 11 predicted proteins | sample MGYA00517878_ERZ1032269 | MGnify/ENA primary metagenome ERZ1032269 (study PRJEB33719, sample SAMN04261352) | wastewater metagenome | biome: periurban shantytown; feature: human; material: feces | host: Homo sapiens | place: Peru: Lima | collected 2012-01-15 ...
GGGCGGCCAGCAGAGCGGCCTCGTCCACGTTGGTGCCGCGGGAGGTGTTGATGATGACGACGCCGTCCTTCATCTTGGCGATGTTCTCGGCGGAGATCAGAGCGCCGCCATCCACAGCGGGGGCGTGTACGGATACGAAGTCGGACATGGCCAGCAGCTCATCCATCTCCACATAGGGGATGCCCAGCTGCTCCTCGATGCCGGGGATGTGGAAGATGTCGAACGCCACGACCTTCATGCCGATGGCCTTGGCCATCACGCCCAGGTGCTGGCCGATGCGGCCGAAGCCCACGATGCCCAGGGTCTTGCCCTGCAGCTCGATGCCCTTGCCGTAGGCCTTCTTCTCCCACTTGTCCTCACGCATGGTGTGGCCGGCGATGGAGATGTAGCGGGCGCAGGAGAACATATGGCCCATAGCCAGCTCCGCCACGGACTGGGAGGAGGCCTTGGGGGTGTTCTTTACGTCGATGCCGTTGGCCTTGGCGTAGTCCACGTCGATGTTGTCCACGCCCACGCCGCCGCGGATGATCAGCTTCAGCTGGCTGCCCTTGGCCTCGTCGATGTGGTTGGCGCGGACCTTGGTCTTGGAACGGACCACCACCACGTCGAAATCACGCAGCGCCTTGCCCAGCTGATCGGGCTCATAGAACTGCTCCACGACCTCGTGACCCATTTCACGCAGCTCCGCCATCGCGGTCTTATCCATACCGTCAGTAACCAGAATACGCATGGTAATACTCTCCTTCTAAAATACGTTTTGTTGTCGGAATTTGCCGACCAAGAGGGGAATGCGATCATTTTTGCCGCGGCGTGTACGTGGCAAAAATACCACGGCCCAGCCGCCTTGGGCGGCGTTCACCAGTGACCGATGTCAGCTGGTGAGGGGGATATACAAGGGGGATGTTATCCCCCTTGTGCGTTACTTTGTGTGCTCGGCCTCAAACTTCTTCAGGAACTCCACCAGCGCCTGGGCGCCCTCGATGGGCATGGCGTTGTACACGCTGGCGCGCAGGCCGCCCACGGACTTGTGGCCCTTCAGGTTGTCGTAGCCGGCGGCCTTGGTGGCGGCCACCACCTCGGCGTCCAGCTCGGCGCTTTCGGTGACGAAGGGGATATTCATCAGGCTGCGGAACTCCGGCTCCACGGTGCCCTTGAACATCTTGGACTGATCCAGGAAGTCATAGATGACCTTGGCCTTGGCGATGTTGCGCTTGTGCATCTCCTCCAGGCCGCCGATGCTCTTGAGATACTTGAACACCTTGCCGCAGCAGTAGATGGCCCAGCAGTTGGGGGTGTTGTACATGGAGCCGTTGTCAGCGTGGGTCTTGTAGCTCATGTAGACGGGCATCTTGGGGTCGATGTCCTCGCGGATCAGATCCTCGCGGATGATGACCACCACCATGCCGGCGGGGCCAACGTTCTTCTGCACGCCGGCGTAGATCATGCCGTAGTCGGACACGTTGCAGGGCTTGCTCAGGAACATGGAGGACTGGTCGGACACCAGCACATGGCCCTTGGTGTTGGGCAGCTTGTTCCAGGTCACGCCGTGGATGGTCTCGTTCTCGCAGATGTACACATAGTCGGTGTCCTCGGGGATGTCCAGATCGGAGCAGTCGGGGATATAGCTGTAATTCTTATCCTTGGAGGAGGCGGCTACGATGACCTCGCCGTACTTCTTAGCCTCGGCAATGGCCTTCTTGGACCATGCGCCGGTCTCGACGTAGACGGCCTTGCCGTTCTTCATCAGATTCCAAGGCACAGCCGCGAACTGCAGCGTAGCGCCGCCCTGAATGAACAGGACCTTGTAGTTGTCGGGAATGCCCATCAGGTCGCGCAGGTCGGCCTCGGCCTCGTCGATGATCTGCTGGAACACCTTGGAGCGGTGGCTCATCTCCATGACGCACATACCGCTGCCGCGGTAGTTCATCATCTCGTCGCGGATCTCCTCCAGCACGGGCTCCGGCATCATGGCGGGACCGGCGGAGAAATTAAAAGTACGACCGTATTTCATGTGGTTTTCCTCCTATTTGTATATTGTTGGGTCTTCCTTGTGCCTTTTGCGTTTGGTAATATATAGTATACGGCAACACCGCGGCATAATCAACAGGGAAAATGAAAAAAAGTCAGATAAACTGAAAATTTTTCAGCCCTGCTGAAAGTTTATCCGACAGGGTTTGACACACTCCCGCATAGATGGTAGAATAATCGTCTGCAAAGAGAACGTTACAGGAGGCGGCACGGCCATGGAGAAGGTAAAGGAGCGCATCACACACTACAGTCTGTACGTCACTGCCCTGCTGAAATGGCTGGCGGTGGGCGCACTGGTGGGCGGCGTGGGCGGCTTCGTGGGCGCGCTGTTCCACCTGGGCGTCGACTGTGCCACCAACGTCCGCCTGGCCCACCCTTGGATTTTGTACCTGCTGCCCCTGGGCGGCGTGGTCATCGCCCTGCTGTACAGGCTGTGCCGGCTGGAGGGCGCGGGCACCAACGCCGTCATCGAGTCCGTCCACTTCGGCAAAAAAATACCCACCCTTCTGGTGCCGCTGATCTTCGTCTCCACGGTCATCACCCACCTGTGCGGCGGCAGCGCCGGCCGTGAGGGCGCGGCGCTCCAGATCGGCGGCGGCATCGGCTACCGCACCGGCACGCTGCTGCGCCTGGGGGAGAAGGACCTGCCCCTGGCCACCCTCTGCGGCATGGCGGGCGTGTTCTCCGCCCTCTTCGGCACACCCCTGACGGCCACCATTTTCGCTCTGGAGGTCATCAGCGTGGGCGTGCTGTACTACGCCGGGCTGCTGCCCTGTATCACCGCCTCTCTGACCGGCTACTACATCGCCCTCCTCATGGGCGTGGAGCCCACCCGCTTCACCGTGGCCATGCCGGCGCTGGCCTGGCCCACCCTGGGCCTTGTGGCGGTGCTGGCTGTGGGCTGCGCTCTGGTGAGTATCCTCTTCTGCCGCGGCCTGCACATCACCGAGCACCTGGCCGCCCGTGTCCTGAAGGATCCCATCCTCCGTGCCGCCGCGGGCGGCTGCGTGATCGTAGCCGCCACGCTGCTGCTGGGTACTACGGACTATAACGGCGCGGGCATGGATGTGGTGGCGCGCGCCCTGTCCGGCCAGGCGGACCCCTGGGCCTGGCTGTTGAAGCTGGCCTTCACCGCCGTCACCATCGGCTGCGGCTTCAAGGGCGGCGAGGTGGTGCCGTCGTTCTTCGTGGGCGCGACCTTCGGCTGCGTGTTCGGCGGACTGCTGGGCCTGCCGCCCGCCTTTGCCGCCGCCATCGGCCTGGTGTCCGTGTTCTGCGGCGCGGTGAACTGCCCCATCGCCTCCGTCATCCTCAGCATTGAGCTCTTCGGCTCCGGCGGTCTGGTCTATTTCGCCGCCGCCTGCGCCCTCAGCTACCTGCTCTCCGGCTATTGCGGGCTCTACAGCAGCCAGACCATCCTCTACTCCAAGCTGAAGGCGGAGTTTATCAATGTGCATACTCATGAGTAAAATGCAGCCCCCGGGAACCCGGGGGCTGACATTTTTATAAGCAAATCTTAACGTTTCGTTCACATGATTTTCCGAAAATCGTGGTATCCTGCGGGTAGTACAAGAAAAAGAGGTATCGCCCGTGAAGCGCACGCTGACCGAACAACAGAAAAAAACGCTGTCCGTACTGGCCATCGTCATATTCGTTCTGCTGTCGGTGGCGCTGGCCTGGTTCGTGGGGCGGCCCATGGTCCACTTTGCCCGCCAGCCGGAGCAGTTCCGCGCCTGGGTAGACGGCCACGGCGCCTGGGGCCCGCTGGCCTATGTGGCCATGGTGTTTCTGCAGGTGCTGGTGGCCATTATCCCCGGCGAGCCGCTGGAGATCGCCGGGGGCTACGCCTTCGGCGCCTGGGCGGGCACGGCCCTGTGCCTGCTCGGTGCCGTGCTGGGCAGCGTGACCGTCTTTGCCCTGGTCCGCCGCTGGGGCCGCGGTCTGGTGGAGGTGTTCTTCCCGGCGGACAAGCTGGAAAAGCTCCAATTTCTCCTCCATACCTCCCCCAAGCGCACCGCCCTGTTCTGGCTGATCTTCACCGTTCCCGGTACGCCCAAGGACCTGCTGTGCTACTTCGCGGGCCTGACGGACCTGCCGTGGGGGACCTGGCTGCTGATCGCCACAGTGGGCCGCCTGCCCTCCATCGTCACCTCCACCGTGGGCGGCAGCGCCCTGGGGGAGCAGAACTACCGGGCGGCGGTCATTGCCTTCGCTCTCGCCCTCGCTGTGGCGGGTGTGGGCTATGTGATCTACCGCGCCGTCTGCCGTCGGCACGGACAAAAACCGGATAACACAAAGACCGACGGCTGAGCCGCCAACAAAATCCTTCCCTCCGATATCTGTGACCGGGCAGGCGCTTTGACAGACTGAAAGACCGACGGCTGAGCCGTCGGTCTTGTATCTTTTTCAGCCTCAGAACGCGCCCAGCGCCTTGAACAGCACCGACCAGGCGAACATGGTCACGATGCACAGCGCACTGGTGGACACCACGATGTCCCCGGCCAGCTCCGCGTCGCCGCCCATCTGCTGTGTCATGGTGAAGGAGGCGATGGCCGTGGCACTGGCGAACACACTGATCAGTCCCGCGAAGCCCACGCCCCGTATGCCGATCAGAAACGCCGCCGTCAGCAGCAGCGCCGGCATCAGGAACAGCCGCACCAGACACACCTCGATCAGGTCCCTCCGGTACCGGCGCAGGCCGCTGAACCGGAAGAAGGCCCCCAGCAGGAACAGCATGAACGGGCTGGTCATAGCGGCCACCTGGTGCACCGCTGACTCCAGCGCCGTAGGCAGCCTCCAGCCGGTACCCAGGAACACCAGCCCCACGGCGGAACCCAGGATCAGCGGATTGGTGGCCACCATTTTGATGAGCCTTCCGGCGGGCAGTCTCTCGCCCCGGAACGCCGTTAGGGTGATGACCGCCAGTACGTTGAACAGCGGCACGATGATGGCCGCCAGCATGGCCATCGGCCCCATGTCCGCCCCGGGCACCAGCACCGTGGCCAGCGGCAGGCCGATAATGGCCAGGTTGCTGCGGTACATACCCTGTATCTTCACGCCCTGCTTTTCGTGGTCCTTCTCCGTGGGCAGCACGATGGCTAGGGACAGGCCGTACATCACCAGCGTGGCCCCCACGGCGAACAGCAGCAGCTTCGGCTGTAACGCCTGGTCGATGGAGGAGGTGTACAGGTTCCAGAACAGCATCACCGGCATGAAGAACCGGAACGCCATCTTGTTCAGTCCGGGCACGTCCTCCACCCGGATACCGCCCAGACACTTGACCCCGTAGCCCAGTCCCATAATAAGAAACAGGGGCATCACGGCGTTAAAGCAGACTTGCAGATTGCTGAGCATGACCCATCGGCCTCCTTTCCCCCGTGCAGCCCCGGCGCACGGTCTATTGCGTCAAAAACGTCATGGCTGCCAGCAGCACGGCCAAAAAGCCGAAGCTGACGGCGGAGAACAGTGCCAGGAACCGTCCGGTCTGTCCCTTGACGTGCTTCGTATACTCCCGGAAGGTGATCAGGCTGGCCAGCGACGCCACCAGCGTCCCCGCCCCGCCGATGTTCACCCCCACCAGCAGCGCCGGGTAATCGTCGGTAAACTGGCTGAGCAGTATGGCCGCGGGCACATTGCTGATGACCTGACTGGTCAGCGCCGCCACCGGCATGGTCCCGTGGGCCAGCAGCTGCCGGAACAGTGTCCGCACCGGCTCTATCCGGGCCATATTGCCCGAGAAGGTGAAAAACGCCGCGAACGTCACCAGCAGCCCCCAGTCCACGCCCAGCAGCGCCCGGCGGTCCAGCACCAGCAGCGCCGCCGTGATGGCGGCCAGCCCAAGCCAGTAGGGGATGCCGCGCAGCACCATGGCCACAGCCGTGCAGAACAGCGCGCCGTACACGATGCACCGGCGCTTGTCCACCGGCGTCTCCTGCGCCGGTACCGTCAGCGTCTCCCGGGGAATCAGCAGGCAGCACGCCAGGATCAGCGCCGTGGACAGCAGGAACGGCGGCAGCATGATGGTCAGGAACTCCCCATTGGGGATCGTATAATGATTAAATAGGTATAGGTTCTGCGGATTGCCGAAGGGCGTCAGCATCCCGCCCAGATTGGCGGCGCAGTTCTGCAATATGAACGTCAGCGCCGTGTGCTTCGTCTGCCCTGTGCCCTCCAGCACGAACCAGCTCAGGGGCAGAAACGTCAGCAGCGCCGTGTCGTTGGTCAGCAGCATGGAGCCGATCAGCGTAACGACCACCAGCGCCGTCACGGCGCTGCGGGCCGTGTGAAACGCCCGCACCAGCCGCTGCGCCAGCAGGGGGAACAGTCCCGCGCCCCGCAGGGCGCACACCACCGCCAGTATGCAGAACAGGCATGAGAGCGTCTTCACGTCGTAGTACCCGAGATAGGCGCTGTCCGGCGGCACGAATACGGCGGTGACGGCCGCCGCCAGCACCGCGATCACCGGCATGGCGTTGGCGCGGCACCACTGGAGAACTTTCATGTATGTATGCACCTCCGCACGACACGACTCAACGGCTGTTACCTTACCATATTTTGGCCGGAAACGCAAGGGCTTGCCCCGGCTTTCTTGCCCTTTTCCGCCGTCTGTGCTATACTGAAAGCGATACAGAAAAGGGAGGTGCTCCATGGATGACATTTTGAGCCGTTTTTCCATCAACTGCCACAGCAGCATCCGCTATGCCGGCGCGATGACGGTGTGGTTCGACCCCTTCCGCGTGGCGGACGCGCCCTGCGATGCGGATGTGGTCTTCGTCACCCACGACCACTATGACCACTTCTCCCCGGAGGATATCCGTCGGGTGATGAAGCCCGGCGCGGTGCTGGTGCTGCCGGAGACGTGTGTGGCGGCGGCGCTGCGGGCCGGCTTTGCCTCGGCGCAGCTGCTGCCGGTGCGGCCCGGAGAGGCGTACACCGTGAAGGACCTGCCCTTCACCGCCGTGCCCGCCTATAACCTCGGCAAGCCCTTCCACCCCCGCGGGAGCCGCTGGGTGGGCTATGTGGTCACGCTGGAGGGCCGGCGGGTCTATGTGGCCGGCGATACCGACGATACCCCCGATGCACGGTCCGTGTCGTGTGACGTCGCCTTCCTGCCGGTGGGCGGCACCTACACCATGACCGCCGCCCAGGCCGCCGGTCTGGCGGCCGCCCTCCGTCCGCAGATCGCCGTCCCCACCCACTACGGCTGTATCGTGGGGGAGAGGACGGACGGCGCGGCCTTTGCCGCCGCCCTGCCGGCGGACATCTCCGCCGTGCAGCTGATCCGCCAATGACCCCGTACAGAATTCCGCCCCGGTGCCGGCCGATGCCGACCAGACGGTGGAGGTGACGGCCCCGGCACCAGCCGGGGAGGATGATCGAGGGAACGAAAAAGGCATTCAGCGGCCCCCGGCGTCAGCCGGGGGGGATGATCGGATGAGCAAAAAAGGCACTTAGCGGCCCCCGGCTGACGCCGGGGGCCGTCACTTCATTTTTGCTGCATTTTGCTTACAAAAAAAGCACAAAAAGGGAACCAAAGAGTACAGGGCGGGTGCAGGAAAAGTAAAGCAAATGTATCAAAAGAAAGCACTATTTCTCACTTTTTTCCTCCCGCGGCAGCACCAGATTGAGCAGTACGGCCATCAGCGTGGCCACCACCACCGGGGACTTTCCGAAGATGGTCGTCACCGCCTCCGGGAACTGTGCCAGGGCCTCTGCCGCCTGGGAAATGCCCACACCCAGTGCGGCGGAAAGCCCGACGATCGTGGTGTTTCGGGCGGTCAGCCCCTCGGCGGCGATGAGCTTCATGCCGGTCATGGCGATGGTGGAAAACACCGCCGCCGTGGCCCCGCCCAGCACGCATTGCGGGATGGTGGTGAGTACGGCGGAAAATTTCGGAATGATACCAGCAAGCAGTAAAAACGCGCCGGTCAGCGCAAAAACGTTGCGATTTACAACTTTATTTGTGGCTACAATTCCCACATTCTGGGAGTATGTCGCCGTGGGAAGACCGCCCAGCAGCGCTGTCAGAATGTTGCTGACGCCATAGGCTGCGATGCCGCCCCGCAGCTCCTGCGTGGTGGGCTCCCGATCCATGCCGCCCACGGTGGTGGCCGTCAGGTCGCCGATAGCCTGAATGGCGTTGATGGCGAACAACAGCCCCAGTGCGACGCACGCCGAGGGTTCAAATGTCACGCCAAAGGGCAGAAATTCCGGCAGAGAGAACCACCCGGCCCCCGCGATGCCGGACAGATCCACCATCCCGGCCCCAAAAGCGACGGCGTAGCCCGCCAGAATACCCAGTAAAATGGACGCCAGCTTAAAAATGCCCCTGCCGCGATTGGTCAGCACCAGCACCACCGCTAGTGTAAATGCCGCAATAGCCCAGTTCTGCCAGGATCCGTACACCAGCGCTTCCGGCAGGCCCCGCTGCACTACAACGCTTTCATATGTGTTGCCGGTGCCGCCGGCCATATAGTTGATGGCCGTGGGGTACAGAGACAGACCGATGGTGAACACTACCGTACCGGTAATGACCGGCGGGAACAGCCTGCGGATAGGCTTGATGAAGATGCCCACCAGTGCTGCCACCGCGCCGCCCACGATCATAGCGCCCGACACAGCGGCCAACCCGCCGCTGCCGGAGACGATGGCCTGCATACTGGGCAGATAAGCGAAGCTGACACCGAAGATCACCGGCAGCCCCGCGCCGAAGTGCCCACCGATGGGAAACAGCTGCAGCAGCGTGGTAACGGCGGACATGACCAGCGATGCCTGTATCAGCAGGACCCGCTGGTCATGCGCCAGTCCGGCCACGTTGGCAATGATGATGGCTGGGGTCACGCAGCCCACGATCATAGCCACCAGGTGCTGCAGCGCCATGGATACGGCCATGCCAACAGGTGGCAGGCCCCGGTATTGAAACAGCGCCTCTCGGCGGCATTCAAGCTTTCGCATGGTGTGGTCTCCTTTGTGCGTAGTGTGCTCAGTATAGCGCGTTTTTAACGGGAAACTCAACCGTTTTCTCACAAACAGCCCAAGCGGCGCAAAACCACCCTCCGGTGATGCCGGAGGGCGGTCAGATCATGCGTGTTTATGCCTGCGGACACTGGCGAAAAACGGGCGCTTCAGCGTGTCTGTACTGCTGAACAGACCGGATTAGAAGGATGACAGCGCCTCGTCCGTGTGTGCGGGGTGCTGTTTTTTGTGCTTGACAAGGGAAGCGCAGCGGCATATAATAACACATTGTTATTGATAACGCATAGTGATCGTTGAGGTGAGCGTAATGCCGGCAGCAAAACGAATATCCAAAGAGGCCATCATCGACGCCGCAGCGGCGGTGCTCCGCATCGGCGGGTTTGAGGCGATCAACGCCCGCAGTGTGGCAAAGGCGCTGGGGTGCTCCACCCAGCCTATCTATCTGTCCTTCCGCAATATGGAGGAGCTGAAGTCCGCGCTGACCCAGCGGGCCATCGAGCAGCATACCCAGCGGGTACGGGAATCTCTGCGGGCGCATGAGGGGTGCGACAGTCGGTACAGCAGCTACGGCATGGGCTTTGTGCAGTTCGCGGCCCAGGAAAAGCAGCTGTTCCGCTGGCTGTACCTGGAGGACAACCAGCCGGGCCGCCATCAGGAGGACGTGCTGGAGCCGGAGATCATCCGGACCGTCATGGACGAATTCGGCTATGACGAGGTCACGGCCCGGGCCTTTCACCGGGATATGACGTATTATTCCTACGGACTGGCCATCCTCGCCAACACCGGGCATCTGGCGCTGACAGAGACGGAGCTTCGGGAAGCCTTTCGACGGGAGTTCCGTGCACTGGCGGCGTATTACGGTCCGCCGAAGAAGCTGCCGGAATTTGCAGAGAGGGAGAATGCAGTGCATCAATTATTCCGCTAAGAGGCCGTCTTGCAAAATTGTAAGAAAATCGCAGGAAATGTAAGGAAAAGCAATGGCTGCCATGGGATAATGGCGGTATACTCCTCCGGTGGAAAGAAGGTGTTGAAGTGAAAACAAATAAGACATTGGCACAGAAGCTGTGTCTGCTGGACATGGTGAGTCTGCTGTCGTATACGGCGGCTCTGCTGGCAGCGCTGTGTTTTTTAGTGCTGCTGCCTGGGTGCAGCCTAGGGGAGAAGGTGGATCGCGAGCCGGTGCAGACACTGGAATGTACCCGCCCGGCATCCCTGTCCGGGCTGTATCCGGCGGGCGGCAGCGTGGTGCTGATCAGCTGGGCGGACTATGAGAGCGGCAGGACCACTGTGCAGCTGGTGGATGCGGAAGCGGACACCGTGAAGCGTGAGGTCACGCTGGATGGGGTTTGGGATACGAAGCGGCAGGCCCTGGCGCATGGATTTGCGCTGTGCGACCGGGAGACGAATCGTTGGAAGCTCCTGGACGATGTGCTGACGGAGACAGGCAGCTTTGATGCGGAGAACGTAGATGGCTTTTTCTCATATGACGGGGAGAGCTATTACTTCCTGCGGGACGGGGTGCTGCATTGTCAGAACATAGCCGGAGGAGAGGCACAGCCGGTAACGGCGCTGTCACAGCTGCGGTTCGCGGAATTGACGGCCTATGATGCGGCAAGCGGGCGGATGGCGGCCCTGCTCCTCCTGTCACCCTACGGCAGCGTCTGCGGTACGGCGGTCTTTGACCCGGAGACGGGGGTGATCAGTCTGCTGCAGGAGCAGCGGTATCAGGTGATGTTGGCGCCGGCGGGCGGCATGAGCCTGCTGGCCTTTGACAACGATAAAATGGGATATTCCGCCCTGTGCGGCAGCGGCGATACGTTCTGGTTCGCCGATGCTTCGCTGTTTCTGGACGCGGGAGGCGCGCTGTACGCCGTCGGCGATGCGGAGGAGCTGATCGGTGTGGGAACGGGCCGCACGACGCTGTATAACGTGGGGGAGAGCATCACGGCCTGCGACCTGACGGCTAACGGTATTGCCGGAGAGATGTACGACTGCTGCGTTCTGCCGGAGGCAGGCCTGCTGGTGGGCGGCATGTATGAAAACGGCGCCTTCCGGCTGTACGTTATAGACCCGGCGCAGCTGACCTTCGAGCCGGTAGCGTCAGCGGTGTCCGTCCCGTCGCCGCTGACGGTGAATGAGACACTGCTGCAGGCCTATTGGGGTGCCCTGAACGGCCTGCCGGTGGCAGAGAGCTTACAGGAGGCGCGGCAGCAGGCGGATGTGTTGGAGCAGCGATACGGCGTGCGGATACTGCTGTCCTCCCAGTGCCGGGAGGCGGCAGAACTGAGCAGCTATCCCATCACTCTGTCGGACACCATGGACACGGAAGCAGAGCTGAACGGCGTCCGCGCCGTGCTGGCGGCGATGGACCGCAGCTTTGCCCTGTATCCGGAGGGCTTTCTGGCGCAGTTCCGCAACCGCGCCGGGGAGGGCGGGCTGTGCTTCCTGCTGGTGGCTCACATCGACAGCGACTATGGCGTGGTAGGCTGTACCTACGATTCGGCGGACTGGCAGTATATCGCGCTGGACGTGCAGGCCGACTATATGCGGGAGGGCACTGTCTGCCACGAGATCTGGCACGCTACGGAGAACGAGATACTCTCACGCGATTACACCGCCTTCAACTGGGATGACTGGAATGCGCTGAACCCGGCGGGCTTTACCTATTGGAGCGACAGCGGTGACTATGACCGGTACGACGCCCGCTGGACCATGTTCGACAACGGCGAGGGCGTGTACTTTGTGGACAGCTACGCCAAGCTGGCGGCACAGGAGGACCGGGCGCGGATCATGGAGTATTTCATGGTACATGAGGACGAGGCGGGGCTGCTGATCCAGTCGGACGCCATACGGCAGAAGCTGGAATGGCTGTGCCGCGCTGTGCGGGAGTGCTTCGATACCGCCGGATGGGAAACGCCCCGCTGGGAGAAGCTTTTGTAAAGTAAAAGGAGCAATAATGATACCGGAATGGAAAATTTACCCCCGTTCCCTATCATGTTCGAGGAATGGGACCTGGGGACGGCGTGCGAGGACATTGCCGCCGCCTGGGATAACCACGGGGATATCGTGGTGGGCAATGACGTATGGATCGGCTATGAGGCCGTGATCCTGGCGGGCGTTACCATCGGCGACGGCGCCATCATCGGCAGCCGCGCCGTGGTGACAAAGGATGTGCCGCCCTACACCATCGTGGGCGGCCTGCCGGCCAAGCCCATCCGCAGGCGGTATGACGAGGAGACCGCCGCGCGGCTGGAGAAGCTGCGGTGGTGGGACTGGCCGGAGGCGCAGGTGCGGCGGGCTATCCCGCTGCTGCAGGCCGGCGATCTGGACGCCCTGGAAAAGTTGGTATAAGGCCGGCGGCCGTGGACCAGGCGTACACGCCGGGCACTTTCTGACCCTGCTGTAAAAGAGTATCTGAGGGATACGTGTATACGGACAACGAAATGAGCCCTCCGGCAGCTGCCGGAGGGCTTTCAACTGCCTGTTGCGAAACGGGCCGGGGAAAGGTATAATCTAAGGAGAACATACTGCGGAACGGCGAGAAAGGAGAAGCCTATGGGTAATGTGACAGCGGACCGCGCATGGGATGTCCATCCGGTGACGGAGGCGGACATAGAGGCGTATCTGGACATCTATCTCAATTCCTATCCGGCGTACAAGACGCTGGACGAGGAATGCCGGGCACACTACCGGAGCAAGCATCTTACGGAGCTGCGGGAGGACACCCAGACTCGGACGATGGGCCTGTTTGAGGGCGGCACACTGATCGCCACCATGAAGCTGATCCTGTTCTCCATGAACTTCTTTGGGGTCATGCAGCCTGCCTGCGGTGTGATGGCGCTGGAGGTACACCCCCTGCACAAGAAGAAGGGCGCGGCGCTGTATATGATACGGTATGCCGAGCGCTATGCACGGGAAAACGGCGCGCTGCTGACCATGCTGTTGCCGTTCAACATCGGCTTTTACCGACGGATGGGCTACGGCTTTGGCGGGAAGTTATATGAATACCATCTGCCAACCGGGGCACTGCCGCGGTTGGACGGAGAGGTGCGGGCGCACCTGCGCCTGCTGCAGCCGGAGGAGTTTGACCAGGCGATGGACTGCCAGCGGCGCTTTGCCGCCCGAAACCATGGCATGGTGGAGAAGTTCGACGAGGAGCTGCGCGGAGCCCGGGGGGATATTCAGGTACGCCGTATGGGTTATTACGACGGCGGACGCCTGTTAGGCTACGCGGCCTATCGGTTTGAAAGCGCCAGTGCGTGCAACTATACCCAAAACCGGCTCAGCGTGGAGGAACTGGTGTATGAGAACGGCACAGTGCTGCGGGCGCTGCTGGGCGGCCTGCGGATGCAGGAGGATCTGGCCCAGACAGTGATACTGCGGACAGGGGAGGAGGATTTCCACCATCTGCTGGACGATCCGCAGGACGTGTCCGGAAACTACATCGACTACGGCTTTTTGCAGACCAATGTTTCTGCCGTGGGGACCATGTTCAAGCTGACGGACGGGGCGGACTTCGTGCGGCGGACCGGCTATCGGAATTTCCCGGCGGGGACGCTGACGGCGGCCTTCCGCTATCGGGATGAGATGGCGGACCGGGAGGAGGAGCTGCGTATCGGCTTTGCCGATGGCCGCTGGGCCGTGGCAGAGGGGACCGCGGACGTGACGGTGATCTGCCGGCAGGGGGATCTGGCGGCGCTGCTGATGGGGTCCTGCGGTCTGACGGCGCTGCTGCGGCTGGGTGCGGCGTCCGCAGATGACGCCGAAAAGGCGCGGCAGTTGGCGCAGCTGCTGTACTGTGTCCAGAAGCCCTGGCTGAACGCGGATTATTGAGCTGCCGCGGTTGACAAATAGAAAACAACGCAGGAGAACAAGAGATGCGGAACATATTGAAGGAAAAGCTGGCCCGGGGCGAGAAGCCGCTGGGCACATTCGTGGGTACCGGCAGTGCTGCCGTGGTGGAATGCCTGGGCTGTGCGGGGCTGGATTTTGTCATTCTGGACAATGAGCACAGCCCCATCGAGGCGGAGACAACCGCCCGGCTGGTGTGCGCCGCGGAAAGGCGAAACATCACGCCCCTGGCCCGGGTGCGGGAGATCAGCCGCCCGGCGATCTTGAAGCTGCTGGACGTTGGCGTGCAGGGGATCATTATTCCGGATGTGCACAGTGCGGCGGAGGTGAAGCGCGTGGTGGATTACGCCAAGTACGCCCCGGTGGGGCAGAGGGGGTTCTGCCCGTCCCGGAAGGATGGTTGGGGCACCGATACGCCGGCCGGCGTACTGGAGACAATGGCGCACTTCAACGGTGAGACGCTGGTGATCCCCCAGTGTGAGACGACAGAGGCGCTGGCGGATATTGAGAATATCGCAGCGATGGAGGGTGTGGACGGCATCTTTATCGG